>OLHY01000231.1_pt1 | contig 20413 bp, 16 predicted proteins | sample 1609411 | NCBI WGS metagenome assembly OLHY01 (sample SAMN05416817, study PRJEB24817) | seawater metagenome | isolation source: Sea water | place: Canada:Atlantic | collected 2013-07
TCTACACTAGATCGCTCGTCGGCAGCGTCAGATGTGTATAAGAGACAGGCCTAACTCGCGTCCTATAAGAGATTCGAAACCGAAGCGTGCGAAGAAGCCAAAGTCCCAACCAACAGGGCAATCGTCTGGAAATTCTTCGTCTCGGAATTCCAGCCAACGATCCGGCAATCGATCAGGCAATCGATCCGACAGCGGAAACTCGAGTAGTAATGGCAACCAGCGCAGACACAGCCCCAATAGGTCGGGCAACCGCTCTAGCTCAGGGAATTCAGGTAATTCATAAAGCCCGTAACCAAAGTACATGAACGCACCCATTAAGAAAATCGCCATTTTTGTCGATGTTCAGAACATCTACTATACCTGTAGGGACCGGTATTCACGCCAGTTCAACTACAAGGCATTGATGGAAAAGATTAGATCGCAGGGTGTCGTGGTCCATGCGTTAGCCTACGCAATCCATCGAGGCGACGAGCGACAACTGAAGTTTCAAAATGCGCTCAAGCATATTGGCTTCACTGTAAAACTAAAACCTTATATTCAACGCAGTGACGGCTCCGCAAAGGGTGATTGGGACGTTGGAATTTGTATCGATGTCCTTGATATCGCCGAGAATGTTGATGAAATTGTACTGCTTTCAGGCGATGGCGACTTCGACCTGTTGCTTGAAAAAATAAAACGCGACAAAGGCGTCACCGCAACCGTCTATGGCGTGGAAGGATTAACGTCGAAAAGCCTGATCGACTCAAGTACTCACTATATCGCTATAGATGAAGAATTTCTTTTGTAGCATTAAAAGTAGTACTAGATGTAGTACTAACTGTCGTATTAGCCCCAACGTTAACGCCGCTCTTCTTATCGTCATCACTGAACTTAAACGTCATTGCCCTAATCAGAAAACCGACGACCAAAAAATTCGATTAGTCGTCGGCTGTTTTTTCTCAGCTCTAAATCTCATGTATAGCTACGACGAAAATTCTAATCCGTCAAAGTCACCCGCTTCCCGCCACTTCTCTAGCAAGTCCCAAAAAGCTATCGAACCACCACTATAAAACGCACCATAGCGAAGCTTCGGATTGGGCTTGCCTTCGTTATTATAATACCCGGGCGTACAACCTTCACCGCCGATTTGCATCGCCGGACCTTCGCCGCTAATGATACCTTCAACCCAGGCCGCCTCTGCGGATTCGCTTGCCTCAACCTTAGTTAAGTCGTTTGCCTTCATATGAGAAACAATGTGAGCAAGGTGGACAGCAACCTCATTCAACAAATGCGGATAATTTGCAGAAAAGCCACCTTGCTGAGCGCTCATCAGGAAGCAGTTGGGAAAACCATTCGATTGCATGCCATGGAAAGTCTTCATGCCGTCCTGCCATTTGTCGGACAATTTTTGTCCCTGCTTACCAACAATGTCATAGCCGGCACGGCGAGTGTAATCGGTACCTACTTCGAAACCCGTACCGAAGATAATGCAATCGACTTCGTATTCCTTACCATCAACAACAACACCTTTTTCAGTTATACGATCAACACCTTGGCCATTCGTATCAATCAACTCAACGCTGGGCCGATTAAACGTCGGCAAATAGTCATCATGGAAACAGGGCCGTTTGCAAAACATCGCGTAGTAAGGCTTTAGCTCTTCCGCGGTATTAGGGTCATTCACAAGCTCTTCTGCTCGCGCTCGAATCTCGTTCATTTTCTCAAAGTTTGCGAGCTCAACGATCTCGGGAAGTGAACGACCGGTCCCGTCACCAGCCTCACCTTTGCGAAACATTTCTAACATTTTACCAATCAAATCGGTCCAGCCATCGTTAACTAGATCCTCGGCCTGTGGTACACCAGAGACAAGCGCATTAAAGTTTTCCATTCGCTCTTTCTGCCAGCCGGGTTTCAAGGAAGCGGCCCACTTCTCGTCTGTCGGCGAATTACCGCGAACATCAACGCCTGACGGCGTTCGTTGGAAGACATAAAGTTGTTTGGCCATTTCACCAACATGAGGTACGCATTGAACAGAAGTAGCGCCGGTACCAATAATGGCAACCCGCTTATCCTTCAACTTGGTTAAACCGCCTTCAGGAGAGCCACCGGTATAATCATAATCCCAGCGACTGGTATGAAACGTGTGCCCATTATAAGTGTCTATGCCGGGAATTCCTGGCAACTTAGGACGGTCCAGAGGGCCGTTTGCCATCGCAACAAACCGAGCTCGCACCTTATCGCCTTTGTTGGTTTCGACAGTCCATCTCGCGGTATCTTCGTCCCATTGCATGTTGGTGACCTGAGTCTGAAACAAAGCTTTTTCGTATAGGTCGTAGTGTTTACCGATAGCTGAACTATGGGCGAGTATCTCCGGGGCGTGAGAATACTTCTCCTTTGGCACGTAGTTCAGTTCTTCAAGTAGGGGCAAATAGACATAGGCTTCAATATCACATTGAGCGCCCGGGTACCGGTTCCAATACCAAGTGCCACCGAAGTCGCCACCTTTCTCAACGATTCTGACATCCTTAATACCCGCTTCCTTCAGTCTTGCACCGGCTAACAGGCCACCAAAGCCGCCACCGATCACCAACACATCCACTTCATCTGAAACGGGATCGCGTTTTATCGGCGCGACGTAAGGATCATCAAGATAGCGAGAAAAATCGTCTTTAACTTCTATGTATTGCTCGTTGCCATCTTCGCGTAGTCTTTTTTCTCTTTCTAGCCGATATTTTTCGCGAAGTGCTACCGGGTCAAAATCCAGGTCATCGTAGTTTTCCTGCGTACTCATAGAGACTCCTATCGTTACTTTTTCTGTTGAAATTTGTAGGGTTCAGTTCTCTCAACGAGCTGAAATACTAAAGCATAGCGACATCGATAGGGAAGACCCAGATTTTGTTAAAACACAGTAACCCTGTCATCACTATTGGGTGCCAATCCAAACCGTCTTCGCTTCACTATAACATTCGCCTGCGCGATCAAAGATCGCCGATCCTGCAAAGTGCTTCTTGCCTTGCACTTCGATCGTCCAAGCAACGACCATTAGTGTCTCTCCAGCCACTGGCCGTTCATGCACCCGCGCGCTAATCCTGCCTAGCAAGCCGGTTCGGATGTCATCCGCCAGGAAAGCAAACTGACTCGGACAATCCATTGCCGTCCATAGGTATTCAATCGGTATACAACCACTTTCATCCGCCCAGGCACGTTTTGTAGGCCAAATTGCGGCAACCATGGTGTTTGGATTAGCGTTCGACGGCTCTCCAACAACGCTGCTTGCAACGGGTGCGGCATAAACACCCAAACCATCCTCATGTTCAACGCCGCAACAAAAACAGATCGGATGAAAGCCCTGGCGACCGACTAATAGGTCATTTAGATTTTCACCAAAAGAAAATGAGTCAGGCGCCGCCGCCTCAACGAGGCTCCAATCTGGCGGGCTTGGCAACTGCATTTCAAAGTCATCTTCGCGCACCTCGGCTATGAGGGTTTCTCCCTGCACAATGTTTGCACTGGTGTCGGTGTGATAGATCACTTGTAATGGCTGATCCAAGGGAATTGGCGATCTGAGTGTTACCTCTATGCTGCCACTACCTGCTGCATCGATCACTGTCGAGAACAGCCCACCGACATAACCACCATTGCCAGAGACTGGAGGCCCTCTAAATTTTTCTTCAACTATGAGACTATTAATACGCTTCGCTAACAAAATTCACTCACCCAAAAAAAATGGGAAGATTAACACAGTCTCAAAAATGGGTTAGCAGGCGCATAATCAAAAGCCCTCGCCGACAATGCGACAGGGCTGTCGGTCGGTTTTTTCAGTGAAGATGACTGTCGGTCTACGCGAGTGATTAGCCGTGCAGCGTCGCCAGTATTGGCAGGTAGTTTGAGGCGTGCATCAGAATAACCGCGCAGGATGCTGGTTTGCTGCCCAAGCAGCCGCGCCGCGGGGCATATGGCAGACCCTCCTATCGCGGGGCTGAGCCGGCGCAACGAGAAGTTAGGAAAAGGTAACCCGTCGCCTACCGCTGTTTAACACAAGGTTGCCCTAAACAGCTTGCGATTATCTACTCATCTCTCAATTGGGAGATAAATGTATCGGACTCTTTTATCGCAGATTGCATCGCATCGAGAAGTCTTGAAACGTCTTGATTAACATTCCCCAACTCGCCCTTCAATGACGCTATCGCACGCGCGTTGAGATTGTGTTTGAGATATAACACATTGTCCTTCAGGCTTGCTAGAACTGGGTCGATGGTTTTCTCAGCTTTTCGCATGGACGTAATCAATCGCTCATACTGGCGCCGAGTCTGTTGCAATTTACGCTCACTATCACGACGCAAGCTTGCACTAGAATACTCTGACAGTTCTGCTTTCCATTCATCGAACAGCGCATCTGACACATCTTCAACAGCGTCTATACGTTCGCTTATATTTTCAGCAACGGCGACACTATCCTCGTATTCATCATTGAGCTGATCATAGATATCAGAAAGATCGCCACCATCGAACTCGATCACAGACCGAAACTGTTCAAGCGCATCTTTGAACTGCTCCTGCCCCTCTTGCTGTGCAACTTGGGCCGCTTCAATGCGATCAATCATTATCTCACGCTTGTGAACGCCAACCTGCTCCATTGCGCTGTAGTAAGCACTTTCACAGCCAGCGACTAGCAACAGGGACAAACCGAGAACAAAATATTTCATCAGCCTTCCCTGTCCAACGCATCGACGATCCTATCGGTACGCTTATCAGCGAGATGAGAGTGCACAACAAAAATCGCGTGAATGACACCGGGCACGAAAAAACACAAAGTGAGAATAATATTAATAATGCCTTGGATCGGCTTGCCACAAAGGAACACAGCCACCGGGGGCAACAAAATAGCTAGTAGGTATCGCATTAGGCGTTCTCCGTATAGGTTTTTGTTTTTCAGCCCCTAAAGCTGGGCATACTCCCGAGCATTAAAAGCTAACGGCTTACTAACGACAGCATGACATATAACAGTCATTGCTTGAAAGCTGTGCCCAGGCATTTTGTCTCAGCGGTCGTTCGGAGCAACGCTTCACATCCCTTCGATACGATCCATATATTTTTGTGCGCTAATCCATAGTAATTCAACCTCGGATTCGATACATTCCGGCCCGACGTTAGAACTGTCCCAAAGCACCAACTGACTCTTTCCTTCCTCCAGGATGTAACTTTATGAATTCTGTTTCGCAGCGCATTGCTGAAGAACTTGCCGTCAACGAACGACAGGTCAAAGCCGCCATCACATTACTTGATGATGGCTCCACCGTACCCTTCATTGCTCGCTATAGAAAAGAAGTTACCGAAGGACTCGATGATACCCAACTGCGGAACTTAGAAGAAAGGCTCAGATACTTACGGGAATTGGATGATCGCCGTGTCGCCGTGCTGAAAAGCATTGATGAACAGGGCAAGATGACGGACCCGCTAAAAGCTTCAATTATGGCAGCGGACACCAAGACTCGCCTGGAAGACCTGTATCTACCTTATAAACAAAAACGCCGCACCAAAGCCCAGATAGCCCGCGAAGCCGGTTTGGAGCCACTCGCCATGGCCTTACTGGGCGATGCTAACCTTGACCCAATCGTCGCCGCTGCTGGCTATATCTGCAAGGATGTTGAAGATACCAAGGCGGCATTGGACGGTGCTCGACAAATACTCATGGAAACCTTCGCTGAGGATGCCGATCTTCTCGCTGCGCTGCGGGACTATCTAAAATCACATGCGGTCATTGACTCCAAGGTTGCTGCGGGTAAAGAGCAAGAAGGGGCGAAGTTTTCTGACTATTTTGAATACACTGAAGAACTATCCAAGATCCCGTCCCATAGAGCTTTGGCTCTCTTCCGCGGTCGAAACGAATCCATTCTTCAGGTTAGCCTGAAAATCGCTGGTGAAGAGGAGCTCGAAACACACCCTTGCGAAGGCATTATTGCACGTAAATTTAATCTCGAAAATCTAGGCCGTGCAGGCGATCCTTGGATGCAAGAAACGGTTCGCTGGGCGTGGAAGGTGAAAATTTTTACACACCTTGATCTCGAATTAAAAATGGATCTTAAAAGTGGCGCTGAACTTGAGGCAATCAAAGTCTTCGCGACCAACCTTGGAGACTTATTGCTGGCCGCACCGGCGGGTCCGAAAGTTACACTAGGACTGGACCCCGGACTACGAACGGGCACTAAAATCGCCGTCGTTGATGAAACCGGAAAGTTAGTCGATACAGCGACCATCTACCCCCACGCACCTCAGCATCAGTGGGACCAATCAATCGCCGTGTTGGCAGCAATGTGCGCGAAAAATAAAGTTCGACTAATCAGCATTGGAAACGGCACTGCATCGAGAGAGACCGATAAGCTCGCAAAAGAACTGGCCAGTAAATATCCCGAACTGGGAACCACAGCACTCGTTGTCTCGGAGGCGGGCGCCTCTGTTTATTCCGCTTCAGAATTAGCAGCCAATGAGTTCCCTGATCTAGACGTCACCATTCGCGGCGCCGTCTCGATCGCGCGCAGGTTACAAGACCCGTTATCAGAACTGGTGAAAATTGAACCAAAATCAATCGGCGTTGGCCAATACCAACACGATGTCAGCCAGACACAACTGTCACGGTCGCTTGACGCTGTTGTCGAAGATTGCGTAAACGCCGTTGGGGTTGATTTGAACATGGCGTCGGTGCCACTGTTATCTCAAGTATCAGGCCTATCGAAAGTCATGGCGGAGAATATCGTCGCCTACCGCGACGAACATGGTCCCTACACGAACCGTAAGAAAGTTTTGAACGTACCTCGGCTTGGCCCGAAAGCCTATGAGCAGGCCGCTGGTTTTCTCAGAATTCGAAATGGTGACAATCCGCTGGATCAATCAGCGGTTCACCCTGAAACTTACCCTGTTGTCGAAAAAATCCTTAAAAAATGTGATCGGAAAATTGCCAGTATTATGGGCGATTCAAGCTTTGTAAAAAGCCTCAACGCCGCTGATTTTGCAGACGAGCAGTTTGGCCTAATCACTGTCAATGACATTTTGACCGAACTGGAAAAACCAGGGCGAGACCCGCGACCGGAGTTCAAGACCGCATCATTCATTGACGGCGTTGAAGACATTAAGGACCTAAAAGACGATATGATTCTTGAAGGTGTTGTCACTAATGTTGCCAATTTCGGCGCCTTCGTTGATGTTGGCGTCCATCAAGACGGACTCGTTCACATCTCTGCACTATCCAATACATTCGTTAAGGACCCACGCACAATTGTTAAGGTCGGCGACGTCGTCAAAGTAAAAGTCATGCAGGTGGATGTTCAGCGTCGCCGCATTGGCTTAACAATGCGACTCGAGGACGAGGCGAAGGATCAGGGCATGGACATAAAAAGAGACAAACCCACTAAGGGACAATCTCGAAAACAAAACAATGCTAGTGGCAACCCAAAAGCAGGCCGCAACAATGGCTCAAATAACGGCGGCGGCAGGCCCGTCAACTCTGCGATGGCAGACGCCTTGGCTAAAGCACGAAAGAAGTAGTGCAGTAACTATATAACTAAGGACCTAGCTAGGTACCCGTGCGACAACTTTCACTTCGACGTGCGCATTGGGTACCGCCAGCTCTGTAATACCGATAGCCGTCCATGCGGGCCAAGGCTCATCGAGGTATTCGTCTCGTACCGCGGAGAAAGCGCCAATATGATCCTGCAGGCCGACGTGATAAGTCGTGTACTCGACAATATCAGCGTAGCTCGCGCCGGCTTCTTTTAGGACTGCGCCAACCTTCTTCCAAGCGGCGTGAAACTCCTGCTCAAGCGATTCAGGCACTTTACCTTTGGCATCCATACCAATGACACCGGAGCAATACACAAAACCATTCGTCTTCATAGCTTCTGAAAAATGCATTCTGTCGTAAGCGAACTGCCCACCTTCGCTAACAATACTTTCAATATTTTCAGTGTTCATAACGACTCCATTAAGGGGTTTGTTTTTTTATTGTGAGAAAACCATAGACCGCCAAAAATCGACTAAACCTGAGATAATAACGGCAACTCGGTTGTGTTCTTTATTTCAGTGACAGCAATATGAGAATGTACCTCGCCGATATGCTTTAGCTTTGTCAGCTTTTCACGAACGAAAATCTCATAATGACGTATATCCCGAGTGACAATTTTTAGCATGTAATCCCACGTACCCGCCATGGTGTAACACTCGAGCACCTCTGGCAAGACACTCACCTCCTCTTCGAATTCTTCTAGGCTGTTTCTACCCTGAACACTCAAGTTGACGGTCGCGAATACCACAACATCCATACCAAGCTTCTCTCGCGCTAGCAGGGAGACACGCCGGGTAATAAGACCCTTGTCCTGCAATCGACTAATTCTTCGCCAGCAGGGTGATTGGGATATATTGATTCGATCGGCAATTTCTTGTGTTGTTAGGCTCGCATCCTGCTGAACAAGCGCCAGGATCTGCAAGTCGATTTTGGATAGCTCTGTCGACGACTTTGACACCACAAACCTCTCAATTGAGTATATGTGCATATTATATTCATAATATTCAATTTCGATAGATTAATTATGCAATATTTAGCTAATACTTAAATTACAAAGCATAAATTTTCTTGCCCCCAAACCCTACAATAACGGCTTCACATTTGGGAGTGGACCGTTGAAAACACCCGTTAACGAGACCGTCATAAACAAAAGAAGACGCAAGATTTCGCTCAACGACAAGTACGCGTTGGATACAACCCGCGCCTACATGACAGGTATCGAAGCGTTGGTTCGCTTACCCATGTTACAGCATCAACGCGATTTGGAACGTGGCATCAATACCGCCGGCTTCATATCTGGCTACCGAGGCTCACCCCTTGGCGGGGTCGATCAGGCAATGTGGAAAGCCGCCGACTACCTAAAACAGCACAATATTAAATTTTTACCGGGCGTAAACGAAGACCTTGCTGCGACCGCAGTCTGGGGTAGCCAGCAGGTTAATCTGTTTCCCGGTGCTAAGTACGATGGCGTGTTCGGCATGTGGTACGGCAAAGGCCCCGGTGTTGATCGCAGCATGGACGTGATCAAACACGCCAATGCCTTTGGAACGTCCAAGTACGGCGGTGTCCTGGCTGTCGCTGGCGATGACCATGCAGCCAAATCCTCCACACTACCGCACCAGTCGGAACATATGTTTATTGGCGCTTCGATCCCCGTTTTGAATCCTGCAAATGTGCAAGAAGTGCTGGACCTCGGTATTTTTGGCTGGGAGATGTCTCGCTACACCGGCGCTTGGGTTGCTCTGAAAGCAATTACCGAAAATATGGACTCAGCCATTTCAGCGGAAATCGACCCCGCGAGAGTCAACATTACCATTCCGGAGGACTTTCAATTACCCGCTGATGGTGTTCACGGCCGCTGGCCTGATACAGCGCTTGAGCAAGAACGACGCCTTAATAAATTCAAGATCTACGCTGCAAGAGAATTCGCCAGAGTGAACAAACTCAACCGCATCGTCATTGATAGCAGCCATCCACGTTTAGGTATTATTACGACAGGCAAAGCCTATTTAGATGTGATGCAAGCATTGGAGGATTTGGGTATTGATGAACGTAAAGCTGGCGCCATAGGACTGCGAGTCTTTAAAGTCGGTATGAGCTGGCCCTTGGAGCCTGTTTCGACCCACGAGTTTGCCAACGGCTTGCAAGAGATTCTTGTGGTCGAAGAAAAACGTTCAATTATAGAAGATCAATTAACCGGCCAACTCTACAACTGGCCGGTGGATAGACGCCCTAAAGTCATCGGCGAGTTCGATGAAGAAGGTCACGATCTTCTACCGAATATATCTGAGTTGACGCCCGCCATGGTCGCGCGCGCCATCGCCGGCAGAATAAAACGTTTCCATCTTGACCAGACGGATATCGACACCATTGAGAAGAAGCTCGCCTTTTATCGTCACAAAGAAATGGTACTCGACTCACCGCGCGTCAAGCTCGACCGCACACCCCACTATTGCTCCGGTTGTCCACACAGCACGTCTACGCGAGTACCAAAGGGGAGTCGAACACTGGGCGGCATTGGCTGCCATTACATGGGCACATGGGAACAAGGTGATCGTCGTGCCGAAACCTTCACTCAGATGGGTGGCGAAGGCGTCACATGGGTAGGCCAGTCGGCTTTCACCGAGACAAAACACGTTTTTCAGAATCTCGGCGACGGCACCTATTTCCATTCTGGATTGCTAGCAATACGTCAAGCGGTCGCATCTGACGCCAACATCACCTACAAAATTCTATACAACGATGCGGTTGCGATGACAGGCGGCCAACCTGTCGATGGCAGCCTGTCTGTCGAGCAAATGATTATGCAACTACGTGGCGAGGGCATTACCAGAATCGCCCTGATTTCCGACGACCCCGGCCGCCACAAAGCCATTCGTCAATTCCAAGGCTACTCGCTCGATCACCGTGACGACCTGATTAGCGTCGAAAAAGAGCTGCGAGAAATTCCCGGCACAACGATACTGATATTCGAGCAAACCTGCGCTGCGGAAAAACGCAGACGACGCAAGAAAGGGGAACTGGAAGATCCAAATGTGAGGGTTTTTATTAATAAGGCTGTTTGTGAAGGCTGCGGAGATTGCAGCATTCAATCCAACTGCCTCTCTGTTATACCCATTGAGACAGAACTCGGCAGAAAACGACTTATCGACCAGAGTGCCTGCAACAAAGACTATTCCTGTCTCAAAGGTTTCTGTCCTAGTTTTATCACAGTTACTGGCGGTAATTTGAAAAAGCCCTCGCCTAACCTTAGTCAGGACAAACGCCCCGCTCTACCCGAACCGCGCTTGCCCGAAATCAGCCACCAGCCCTGGAATGTTGTGGTAACAGGCATTGGTGGCACCGGCGTGCTGACCGTTACAGCGTTGGTCGCAATGGCCGCTCACATCGAAGGCAAAGGCTGCTCGACTATGAATCAGACCGGTCTCGCACAGAAATTTGGCTCTGTGGTGAGTCACGTTCGAGTGGGCCTCAATCAACAGGCAATAAACGCTGTAAGAATTCCTGCTGGTGATGCTGATCTTTTGCTTGGCTGCGATCTTGTCGTTGCGGCCGGCGATGAGGCCATGGCAAAAGTGAACGTAGAGCGATCCCACGCAATCATTAACGCAGCGGAGTCGGTAACCGCTGAGTTTATTAATAACCCTGACACGGTTTTCCCTAGCAGCGCGATGAAACAAACTATCAATGAGGAAGTCGGCAAACACAAAGTCAGCTTCATTGATGCGTCGGCAATTGCAACTAACTTACTCGGCGACTCGATCGCCAGTAATTTGTTCCTACTTGGCTACGCTTATCAATCAAGCCTGATACCCGTTTCCGCCGCAGCGATCGAGGAGGCTATCGTTTTGAATGGCGTCGCTATTGAATTTAACCGCGCCGCTTTCAACTGGGGCCGCAGCGCCAAGCTGAATCTGAAGGAAGTCAACGAGATTGCCAGGGTTGTCCCTTTAGAAAAACCGCTGCAGAACGTTGCGGATATCATTGAAGACAGAGCAAACCGCCTAACGCTTTACCAGAACTCATCCTACGCAAAACGCTATCGAGCTGTTTGCCATCAAGTCGCTCAGAAAGATCTGGCCGTGGGTGCAACTGACTTGCTAACGATGGCAGTCGCCAAATACCTGTTCAAAGTCATGGCCTACAAAGACGAGTATGAAGTCGCAAGATTGCACACAGACAAGCGTTTCCAAATGGAAATAGATCAAGTATTCGAAGGTGACTATAAAATTAATTATCACCTTGCGCCGCCTATGCTTACGAAAGTTGACGGTAATGGTCAACCTGTCAAAAGGAGGATGCCTTCAAGCATGAAATATGCGTTGCAGCTACTTGCACCCTTTAAATTTCTGCGAGGCTCTTCATTCGACTTATTCGGACTGAGCGCCGATAGAAAGCTCGACCGAAAAATATTGGCGGACTTTGAGTCCGATATTGAAACTGTCATTAAAAATGTGTCTCACCATAATTTTAAGACAGCAATTGAACTCCTCAATTTACCGGAGCAGATTCGTGGCTACGGTCATGTTAGGCGACAACATGTCGATGATTTATACCAAAGGCGTCAAAGGCTTCTACAACAAATCAAGGGTAAAACCTTTAACGTCGTCAACGCAGCATAGAGACCCGCAGTCTCTAACCACTAAGCAAACAAAAAACGCTGGAGCAAACTCAACGTGAAACACCAAGACTTTGAACAGAAAACGAATGCCTTTGTGCTGCAACATCCCTTGGCCTTTGTCGTTTCTATCGCCTTTGAACAAACCTACGGCGGTATCGACGGCGACTCCGCCTCAGCGGCGGAGTTCTGCTGCTTATTGAGCGCGCTGACGGGTATTGCAATCAAACAATCGATGGCCATTACAGGCGCAGTCGATCAACACGGCAATATTCTCCCTATTGGTGGTGCAACCGAAAAAATTGGAGGCTTCTATGATGCTTGTTTATCTCTGGGTGTAAATGCAGACCATGGTGTCGTCATCCCCGAGTCCAATGTCGGTGATTTAATGCTGCGAGAAGATGTCGTAGAGGCCGTTGACGTAGGCAGATTCTCTCTCTACAGCGTTACCTCGATTATGGACGTCCTGCCTCTCATGATGGAACGAGAAACAGGTGTTAGCATGCAAGCAGAAGAAATAGTTAGCATCGCGAGAGACAAGGCATTAGAGTTTTGGCTGTCGACAAAGCCTTAACGCGTCGTTTCGACAGCAATACTCTAATCTCAGGTCAGCATTAACATCTAGCTGTATGCTTCACAGGTTTTAATAAGAAAAAGGAATCGTTCATGAGTGAATTTAAAGACAAGGTTGTAATTATTACCGGCGCCGGCGGTGGGCTTGGGAAATCTCACGCATTAGAGTTCGCCAGTCGCGGCGCAAAAATTGTCGTCAATGACCTTGGCGGCAGTGGCAATGGAATAGGTTCGGGAGATGCGGCCGATAGGGTTGTTGATGAAATAAGAGCAGCCGGTGGCGAAGCCATCGCCAACAAAGCATCCGTTTCCAGTAAAGAAGGCGCTCAATCGATCGTTGATGATGCAATTTCTGCCTACGGTACCGTAGATATTTTGGTCAACAACGCAGGTATTCTTAGAGACAAGAGCTTCAAAAAAATGACGCTACAGGATTGGGATATCGTCATGGACGTTCATTTGAACGGTTCAGCATATGTTACAGCCGCAGCATGGCCCATTATGTATGACAAGAATTATGGTCGTATTGTGATGACCAGCTCTACCTCCGGCATTTACGGCAATTTTGGTCAAGCCAATTATGGCGCCGCGAAAATGGGCATGCTCGGTCTAGCCAATGTTTTGGCAATCGAAGGGCGAAGCAAAAATGTTACCTGTAATGTCCTAGCACCCGCCGCCTCCACCCGGTTGATTAACACCATCCCGGGCAGAGACGAAGACCTCGACAACCCGGACCCTATGCGACATCCAAAGCTGGTTACACCGGCGGTACTGTTAATGTGTGCTGAGGACGCGCCAACCAACAAGGTCATTCAGGCAGGCAATGGCAGGTTCTCGACCTGTGCAATATTCAATAATGCAGAATTGGAGTTTGGCGCTGACGTAACCTACGAAGATCTTGTCGCCAAGAAAGATCAATTACTCGATATGAGCGAAGCAAAGGAAGGCTGGACCGCTATTCGAAAACGAATGGAGAATAAAGGTTAGATACAATCCTTGAAACGTCTAACACCGCCATTGCAATCACAACGCATACAAGCTGAGATTTCTAGGCGGTGATAGGTTCAAGCCTCGCGCGCAATTCATTTTTAGCAACTTTCTCCAGCGTCGAACGCGGCAGTTCTTCAACGAGATGAATATGTTTCACAACCTTGAAACTTGCCAAATTTTCTTCGCAGTGAGCTAATATTGTCGCCTTAAGTTCGTCAGCATCCATACCGACGCCTTTACCATTAGGGATCACAAAAACTACAGGCACCTCGTCTAACATAAAGTGCTTTTGAGCCACCACAGCACACTCATCAACTAATCCTGTTTGCATAATCACCGATTCAATTTCAGAGGCCGCAACATTTTCTGCACCGACCTTTAGCATGTCCTTCTCTCGATCGCTAAAAAACAGCCAACCCGACTCGTCTGAACGTACTAGGTCCCCCGTATCAAACCAACCATTGTCGTCAAATGCTGATTCGTTCGCCGTCTCATTTTTATAATATTCTTTGAACAATGACACGCCGCGAACACCGCGAATAAACAGCAAGCCTTTTTCACCGATTGCGCTTAAATCACCCTGCGCATCTCGAATCTGGATTTCGTATTCTGGCGCGACTCGACCAATGCTGCCATGGGGTCCTGGATGATCATGATCCGTAACGATACCTTGCGTGAGCGTTTCCGTCATACCCCACCAACCAATCGTATCGACCCCAAAATGTTGACCGATAGCGGGCAAGCTCGCAGGGCCACCCCAAAATCGCTGATTGTGCTTTGGCACCGGCTGCGACATTAACGCCTTAAAGGCAAAAGGAATCATCGACACCCAAGTCACCTGATGTTTCTTCGATATGTTCCAAAACCGCGAGGCAGAGAACTTTGGCTGCAATACGATAGTGCCACCTGACCAATGGGTCGCCAGCATGGAGTAACCCTGCGCATTCGTGTGGAACAGCGGCATATAAACGAGTGTTACATCATCACGTTGCAATCGCATATGCACCGCGGAAATTTTACCGGCCCATAAGCCATTCGCGTGCGTCCAAAGTACGGCCTTGGGTCTCGAGGTTGTACCGGAAGTGAACTGCACGCTCAGATTTCGCATCGGATCAGGCTTCAATGCAGGCACCACGCTTACAGAATCAAACAATGCAGCAAAAGATACAGCCCCTATTTCAGACAACAGAGAAGCTGCTTCGGCGGGAACACCCGCATCGTTATCGGTTACTGCAATAAAATTGAGTTTTTGACAGGACTGAGAAATGAGCTTGGCAAAACTCGGTTGGGTGATCGCACATACTGCATCGGTATGGTTCGAGAAATATTCAAGGTCTCTCGCAACGGAGTGGGTATTAGTAGACACCGCCACTGCGCCAAGCATTGCACAGGCATACCAAGCAATAACAAACTCAGGGCAATTGTCCAGATGAATTAAAACGAAATCCCCTTCCGTTACACCACGACCAACCAAACCGGCCGCAACGGACTTTGCATCCGACTGCAGCTGAGAATAACTCCAACTTTTCGACTCACCTTCGAAGGGCTCCCAAACCAAAGCCAATTTATCAGGTTGGCGGGTCGCCCATTCAGCCAGCATCCACGGGATATCTAGGCCAATCGTTGCTTGCTTTATAGAAGTCTCAATTTCGGACTTTAAACTCATATCGCTTTCTCATCAGAAATTCACAATCTATACGAACATAATCGAATGACAACGAGAACACAATTTCACATTCGGCATTTGAGTAAACAGCCCTTACTGTTCTGGCTCAGCGTCTAAAGAAAACGATTAATCGGGCAATGCAAAACTGACAACATAATCACAAAGTGTTGTACCAGAGGTACTGTGACCCCTAGCTCCGTCAGCACCATAATGCTGCCAACTCTTCGCAAACAAAGGCGTTGCGATTGAAGACAACACAAAAAAACAGATCAGTGACAGGCGCCAGTTTAAATTTGCCAATTCCCTCTCCTTAACGATGAATGAGTGACGATAGGTACTCGTTAGCCATGAGACTCAGCTTCACCTTAAACCCACTATTGTCATTTGACGACTGAAATACCCATTTGGTTTGCAGACCATGTAATTAGCGGTTGGCTCAGACGAAAAATTAGCGTATCAATGTCGTTAGTCAAAATCTCAGACAAAATTAATCTCAGGCAATAGGGCACACTTATGAGCAAGCTCATTCTTTCATTGGACGGCGGCGGTATCCGCGGCGCAGCGACCACGCAATTCCTATCGCATGTCGAAACCGAACTGAAGCAGCAGAACCAGTCGATCCGGGACTATGTCGATTTCTATGCAGGCACAAGTACGGGCAGTATTATCGCACTGGCACTCGCCACAACAGACCTCACCATGAGTGAGATTAACGACCTATACAACTTTGAAAACGCACAGGAAATTTTCGACCCAAACAAAGGGCTGTTTGAGATTGATGGTATAAACGCGCCAAAATACGAGGCTAACGGTAAAACCAACCTGCTCAGAAAAAGTATGGGCAACGCGACGCTGGACAATGTTGGTCAAGACAAACATGTTCTTGCTGTTAGCTACGCCATCGAGAAACGCGCTCCGATGGTGATCAAATCAACCATCGAAGCGCATCGCAGCTTACTCGCCAGCGATGTCGCTGATGCATCTAGCGCTGCACCCACCTATTTCCCAACCCATGAAATGGATATACCCGCCCAATCCGAGGATGACTTTTTCCTTGTAGACGGCGGCGTCATTGCTAACAACCCGACTATGTGTGCTGTAAGTGAGGTTAGGAATATTTGGCCGCATATCGAAATGGACCAAATTCGCGTGCTTTCAATCGGCACCGGCTTCATGACGCGAAAGATAAACGGCCCTGACTCAAAAAAGTGGGGTGCCGCTCAGTGGATGACCCACGGCCATATACTCGATGTACTGTCGGATGAACGCGTCGTTGCCTATCAGGCCATGGCAATTTTGAACCGTGGCGCATACATTCGCGTCAACGCTGAACTGCAGACACAACCTGGCTTCCAGACACCGCCAGATGACGCAATGGATGACGTCAGCAGGAAAAACATCACGCGGTTAAAAAGTCTTGGCGATTTTTGGTTCGAACAATACGGCGAACAAGCCATCGCGTTAATCAAGGGCACCTATGCTGGCCCTTCGATGGATCGAATAGATCCGATCACGGGTAAGCCAAGGGCGCGCCCTTAGCGCGTAAATCTGTATTATCGAGCCAATCCGCTCATTGAGCGCGCTACCACAGGGCGCAGAATTGTCGAGATCGAACAATTCCATCACGTTTTTTTGAGTCCCATAAATACAATTTATGCAATGTAATCTGAGATTAACTAAGCCTCAATTGGCTGCTGGCATCATGTTAAACTCCTACAACTTAATTAAGTTTAACTATCGAAGAAGATACGGTCGATCGAATACAGTTGATGCAGCACGCCAGCCAGACAATCACAAAGAATATAAAAACTGCGATCATCGGTATTGTTCAGTTATATTTCTTTGCCAGTTTAATTTTGCCCGCGCTTATTCCTTCCGGCTTGATGCTCTCAAGAGACAACGAAGGTAATTTCGTTGAACTCACAGTCTGTTCTGCAACTAACCACCGCAAAGTTTTGATGAACCTTGATACCGGCGCAGTTGTTGATATTGATGCTACTTCTGACGCCGCCATGATGATGGCTGAAACATTACCCGCACAATCTGGACCACCAGATATCGATGAACTACCAAGTTATCAAAATGAACTTTGCCCATTTTCGCAAGCAACAGCAGATCAAGTAATCACACCCGAACTTCAATTTCTAGCAACTCACCTGCCTGCTGATCGAGCCCTTTTACAGATCATCACGCTTCGATTTGATGAGACAAAACATCCATCCCTGCCCGCCCGTGGCCCTCCTAGCCTTAGCTGAAACGCCAGTTTTAGAACGTTGCTTACCTAATTCAGTTAATTTCTGCATAGGCGTGGTAACAGCTAATTATTAGATCGCAAACGAAGGTTCTCGAACCAGATATTTACGATCCCACGGATAACAAATTATGAAAACCAATTTCCCGCTGCGGGTAAGCCCTGTACGCAAAGCACTATTGTGCACAAGTCTAATCGGGCTACAATTTTTCCCCTATGGCATAGCAATGGCCAAGCAGTCCAATACTGTATTTGAAGACGTTATTGTCGTTACAGGGGTACGTGAAGATTCAACCAGCAAGCAAATCCACCCCGAAAATGAAGCGCTCATAGCACCTGACGCCGCCAGTCTCGTCGCGCGCATTGCCGGTGCAGGCCTTATCAATAACGGTAGCCTGTCAGGTCAGGTTCAGTACCGTGGCGCGTTTGGCAGCCGTGTCAGTACCAAAATAAACAATCAAAGCTTTCATTCCGGCGGTCCGAACCTGATGGATCCGCCGATGCACTATGCGCCGCCTACGCTCATCGATTCGATCACAGTCCACCGTGGTGCGAGCGCGGTTGAGTTTGGTCCGTCTTTGATCGGCGGGGTTAACACCAACCTGAAGGATCTAGACTTTACGACAGGCTCGACTCTCAAACCCCAGTATGATCTAACTGCGATAGGCAGAAGTGCTGATGACAGTTATGCAGTGGGTGGCATTGTTGGCATCACTAATGATCGATTTAAAATCTCCGCCTTGTTTTCCCAAGAGGAAGGTTCTGATCAGGGGTTTGCTAACGGTGATATTGACAATACGTTTCACGAGCGCGCTGTATTGGGTCTGACCGCTGGATATCAAACAGACCTGAGCGAGCTATCGGTTTCGGTTCGTCGACACGAAACAGACCCAACCGGCAATCCGCCATTCGCGATGGATATCCAACTCGTTGAATCCGATTTCTTTACAACAAACTACCGACGCGAGCTCGGCGAGACAACTTTGAAACTCGCACTAGGATACAGTGACATCTACCATGAGATGAGCAATAACCGATACCGCCCTGCACCCCCAAGTACGATGCGATACAGGGAAACTCATGCCGCTGCAGAAACACACAGCGCAGGCCTCGCACTTGAATTCCCGTTGAATAGTGCAAACCTTGACGTTGGGGTCGATTTTAATGATGCTGATATGAACGTGGTCATAACCAATCCGCTTAACTCAGCCTTTTTTGTTAACAATCTACCCGACATCAACATTAAGCGCGTCGGTATTTATGCAGATCTCGCAAGTAATGTCTTAAGCTGGCATTACTCCCTTGGTGCCCGAATCGATAGTCACGAATCAAGTGCAGGTAACGCATCTACAGGCCCCGCTGTACCCTTAGGGGCGCAGTTGCTCGCTGTTGCATTCAATCAATCTGACAGGGACTGGGATGACGAGACCTACGATGTCGTCGCACGTATGTGGAAGAAATACGACGCATTCACTTACCGCGTCAGCCTTGCCAGTAAAAACAGAGCGCCAGGCTACCTAGAACGTTACGCTTGGCTTCCAACTGCAGCAAGTGCAGGTCTCGCAGACGGCAACAACTATGTTGGTGATTTAGGCGTAAAACCTGAAACAGCAAACAGCCTAGAGGTTGGTTTCGATTATGAATCCAACCGAGGCTGGATCAAGCCAACGGCTTACTATCAACAGATCGATGACTACATCCAAGGCACGCCTGTGAGTAGCCACCCCCGTGAAATTATTTCTTTAATCGAAATTGTCTCGACCGGTAATGGCGATTCGACCCCGCTTCGTTTTACCAATGTTGACGCTAAGATTTATGGCATAGATGCTGACTATGGCTACTACCTGTCTAGTCACTGGCGCCTGCAAGGTGTCGTCTCTGTCGTTCGAGGCGAGCGTCGCGATATCAACGATGATCTCTATCGTATTACCCCTGACAAGTTTTCTATGTCTTTAGTCTTTGAGCAATCGACGTGGTCGGCTTCTGCTGAAACGATATTCATTGCTGATCAAGATCGTGTTTCTGACACCAATAGTGAAATTGGCACGGACGGCTACGAGCTCTTTAATCTTTTTGCTACGTGGCGCTTTAACCCGAAGATGATCCTAGGCGCTGGCATAGAGAATGTGTTCGACAAAGAATACGAAAACCATTTAGGCGGCTACAATCGTATACGCAATTCAGACGTCGGTTTAGGTGCAAGACTACCTGGCGTGGGTCGAAACGTTCATGTCCGTTTCCATTACAACAATCGTTAATGGCGATGGATAGTTAACGAAAGAAGAACAACACCCCTTATATTTATCTTGAGAGGTGTTGTTCATCGACAATCGAACTTGGAGTACGTCAAAGCAGGCGCAACAAATACCCAGGCTCTGCAGAATCCATAGCCGTAACCCACAGGATAGTTTGATTATCGCTGCGATACCTCGCCGATTCTGTCAGCCGCATCTCATCCTTCACTATAAATAGTAACTTGGGCTTCAGGCGAGTGCGAAATCGCACGTTCTCAATGTGATGATTCGACATAGCCTTTCAATGTAGTATGCCTTTATAGGCTCGCATTTTTTATCTCGCTCACTAGGCAGGTGAAATGACACAGCACAACTTCATCATAATCGGTGCCGGCATAGCAGGTTTGTCGATAGCAGCGTCTCTCTCTGCAAAAGGCAGCTGCCTAACCCTCGAGATGGAATCACAGCCAGAATACCACTCAACAGGTCGCCAATAAGAGAATAGCCATGATTCAAGACAATACCTTTCGCACCAAACTCGATG
>OLHY01000233.1_pt1 | contig 20378 bp, 15 predicted proteins | sample 1609411 | NCBI WGS metagenome assembly OLHY01 (sample SAMN05416817, study PRJEB24817) | seawater metagenome | isolation source: Sea water | place: Canada:Atlantic | collected 2013-07
CGAGATTGCCTCTTGTCTCGTGGGCTCGGAGATGTGTATAAGAGACAGCGCCTAGTTCAAATACTCAGTTCCAGTACAGCGTCCGCGCCCGCATCTTTTTGCAAAAGTCGTTCCGCGTAAACAAAAATGTTGGTGGCCGGTAGCACCGCCGTTTCAGTCTGGCAATCGGCAGGCTATACGAACACAAATGTCTGATGTCATAGAAAAATAAGCGCCTGAATATAGAGCTTTCGAGCAGCTGTTCGGTTAGCGGTCTGTTCAGACGTTCAGACATGTGTTTGGTTTACTTGGGACCGGTCAACATTAACGTCGTGCGCTGCTGACATTGAATTCACGCTGATTCAATGCTGTGATAATCTTGCCCAAGCGAGTCTCATTAGGGGCTGACTTAATCCATTGTGTGTTTTACTAATAAGGGTTCCTACTGCTATGAATTCGCTATTACTTCGATCATTTCTGATTAGCTTTTTAAGCTTTCCTGTAGCGGCAGCTGCACTTGATCAGCATCAACTGTTCACCTTAGATCTGTTCAAGCAACTCGTCGAAATAAACACGACGCAGTCGCAAGGCAACACCCTTGAAGCGGCTGAATTGGTTGCAGCAAAGCTACGCCAAGCGGGTTTTAGCGATGAGGATATCCATGTCGTTAAGATGACGGATCGAAAGGCGAATCTTGTTGTTCGTTTGAGAAGTCCAGAACCCAGCTACGGTCCAATTCTTTTGCTGTCCCACATTGATGTTGTCGAAGCCAATCCCGAAGACTGGGGTAAAGACCCGTTCACGTTTATTACCGACGGCGATCATTACTATGGCCGCGGTACCATGGATGATAAGAACGAAGCGGCGATTCATATCGCTAATCTGATTCGTATGAAGCAGCAAGGTTATCAGCCTAACCGGGATATTATCGTCGCTCTGACAGCGGATGAAGAGGGCGGACCCAATAATGGCGCGATGTATCTTCTCGAGCATCATCGTGATTTGGTTGAAGCAGACTTTGTGATCAACGAAGGCGGCGGTGGTGTCATTGAAGACGGTAAATTCACCATTCATGCCATTGAGTCAGCCCAAAAGATATACCAGTCCTTCACCCTTGAAGTAACTAACCCTGGTGGCCACAGTTCAAGACCGGAAAAAAAGAACGCGATCTATCAACTTGCCCGCGGGCTTTTGAAGATCGACGACTATCAATTTCCGATTGAGTTGAATGAAACGACACGAGCCTATTTTAAGGCGACCGCTCAAACCCGAACTGAGCCTGAAGCCAGTCTGATGCGCGGTTTGTTACAAACGCCGCCGGCATCGAACAGTATTGCGCATTTTGAAACAATCTCTTCTGTTAATCCCTTGCTGCGTACCACGTGTATTGCGACACAAGTTGAAGCGGGACATGCGGAAAATGCCTTGCCGCAACGGGCGATGGCAAAGGTGAACTGCCGCTTGATGCCAGGCAGCGACGCTACTCAAATTATGGCGATATTGAGTGATGTGATTGCGGATAACGAAGTTGCTATTGAGCCGGTTTTTGAAGGCTTATCCAGTGAGGCATCACCCTTATCAAGCGAGATCGTTGATGCGGTTACCCGCATCACCGCTGCAATGTGGCCAGGTGCGCTTGTGGTGCCGTCGATGACAACCGGTGCAACCGATGCCTTATTCTTCCGTAATGCCGGTATGCCCGTGTACGGTGTGTCAGGCATCTTCAATACGGCAGGGGAGACAAGAATCCACGGTCGTGACGAGCGGATTTTAATCCGTTCGTTTCACGATGGGTCTGTCTTCTTAGATCGCTTGGTTCGCATGCTGACGTCACCGCTGGATGCAACATCGAATCAAACGCTGTAAATGTTTATTTAGTCAGGGCTGGCTTTACATTGCTCGAGGATCGGCATCATCCAAGCTTTGCTGGTTTGTATTTCATCGATACTTAAGCCGGTAAGCTCGTACGGCAGCACTAGCCATTGATCCGTTTCGTGCAGATAAAAATCCGGCGTGCGGCTGGACTTATTTTTCGAGGGTTTGTAGTAGGGCATCGCTAGACGGACATCCTGCGGCATATTTCTTTTCAATTTATCTTCGAGGCGATTGATCACTGCGCTGACGTTTTTACCGGTACCAAAAACGTCATCAACGATCAGCAGCTTGTCACCGCGGTTAAGGTTTTCGTACAAGTACTTGAGGCCATGGACGCGAATATTTTCCACCGCGTCAATTTTCTTCAGGTAATCATCCATACCTCGGTAGGAGGTGCGAATGGCAATGTGGTCAGTTTCGACCCCGAGGTATTGCAGGCATTCCTGCACATAAATACCCACCGTCGAACCGCCTCGCCATATGCCTACGATAAAGTCCGGTCTAAAACCACTTTCGAATATCTTGACCGCAAGTCGATAAGCGTCGTTCAAGAGTTCTTCCTCTTGTACAAATTGCTTCTGCTGGTTTGTCATTGTGACTCCGGAGCCTTCGTTGGTCGTAAAAAGTTCATCGTTGATTTAAACCTAAAATGACCCGTGATGCCTGTCTAAAGGTTGAGTTTTGGCATTTACTGAGTATCTATGGCCATCTAGGTCAGGTGCCACAAAACGTTCGCTGTACCTGCTGGTCCGGTTTTGGCGCAAGTGCATATTCTGAGAAGGCGAGGGCCGGATCGAATGGGTTTTTTAGTTGCTCAACCAATGTGTGGAATGGCTGAAAGTCACCCAGGGTTGCCGCTTGTATGGCTTCTTCGATGCGGTGGTTGCGCGGGATGATTTGCGGGTTTGTTTGCAGCATGAGTTGCAGACTGGCTTTTGAATCGACAATAACGTTTTGCCAACGGATCAGCCAAGGTGCAAAGGCATCAGGCAGGGTGGCTGCGTTGTTGCCATCTGTTGGGTTTTCGATGTGCCGCGCCAGCGATGCGAAGGTCAATGTGAAATCTTGCTGCTCCTGCGCCATCAGTGCCAGTAGATCACGAATCAACTCATCGGTGTTTTCGTCCGGTTTGCTGATGCCGATTTTCGCGGCCATGGCTTGCCGATGGTGTGCGTAGAAAATATCAGGAAACTTATCGAGTTCCGTTCTTGCGCGTTGCAATGCCGGGTCGTCCTCGTCTGACGGGGCATCCGGGTTCGCATTTGCATTTGCATCGGCATCAGTATTTAGGGCAAGCAAAGGCATCAAGCATTGAGCGAAGTTGGCCAAGTTCCAATGGGCGATTTTCGGTTGGTTTTGATAAGCATAACGACCACCGACATCAATCGAGCTGAACACCGTCTCTGGATGATAGGCGTCCATGAACGCGCAGGGTCCATAGTCAACGGTTTCGCCAGACACCAACATGTTGTCGGTATTCATCACACCGTGAATGAAGCCCAGTTGTTGCCATCGTGACACAAGATACGCCGTGTTTTCGACGACGCCTTTTAGGAGACCTTGGTAGGGGTTTTCAAAAGCTAATGCTTCAGGGTAGTGACGTTCAATGACGTGATCAGCTAATCGCTTTAGAGCATCTGTGTCGCCTTTGGCGGCAAAAAACTGAAAGGTGCCAATGCGGATGTGACTTTTAGCTACGCGGCTCAACACCGCCCCAGGTTGCGCCTCGTCTCGGAATACTTGCTCGCCAGTTGTTACTGCCGCCAGGCTGCGGGATGTCGGCACGCCAAGTGCAAACATAGCTTCACAGACAATGTATTCTCGCAAGACGGGTCCCAATGGGGCTCGGCCATCGCCGCCACGAGAATAGGGTGTTGGACCAGAGCCCTTGAGTTGCAGATCGTATCGCACGCCGTCCTTGCTGATAACTTCGCCCAGCAGCACCGCGCGGCCATCGCCAAGTTGCGGGTTCCAGTTGCCAAACTGGTGGGCTGCATAAACCGTTGCGATAGGGTCTGAACCTTCTGGTATCGCATTGCCCGCGAGTACCTGTAAGCCATCGGTTGATTCCAGCCATTCGCTATCGATGCCGAGCATGTCGGCGAGGTCGTGGTTTATCCTAATAGGTGCCGGCGAGGTCACCGGCACCGGTGACTGATGCTGGTAAAACCTTTCGGGTAATCGGGCGTAGCTATTGTCGAAGTTGATGGGGCGGGGCATGGTTATAACGCTCTATAGATCAGTATCGATCAATGATAACCAATCCATCATGTTGAGGGGGAAGATTCGGTCAACAATTATGGATCTGGCAGGCAGCAAGACCTGAAAATAGCGGTCGCCAAGGCTAAACACGAGCATGTGATGAATATCATTGATACAGTAGCAAGCGATAGCGATGGCTTTATGCATAGTTAAAGCCAGAACAAATTTGAGACATCCTATTTTATATCCTGAGGACATCTGTTGTGAAACCACTTGAAGGCGTTACGGTACTCGAATTCTCCACCATGATCACCGCCTCACTAGCCGCGATGATGATGGCGGAGCAGGGCGCAAGGGTCATTAAGGTCGAGCCCATCGATATGGGTGATCCGATGCGCTATATCGGCACGTCCAAAGGCGGCATTTCGAGTTTGTTTGCGAACTGTAATCGTGGCAAAGAATCGATTCGGGTCGATATCAAAACCGAAGCGGGCCAGACAATGCTCAGCGATCTGATAAACGATGTTGATGTGGTTATTCATAACTTTCGACCGGGTGTCATGGACAAACTTAATCTAGGCAGCGAAAAACTACGTGGTTTGAATCCGAAACTGATTTATATGGCGATTTCAGGCTTCGGTCACCAAGGGCCGCTAAGTGCCGCGCCCGCGTATGATCCGGTTATTCAAGCACATACCGGTATGACCGCCGCGCAGGGCACTGATGCACCCGAGTTTATTCGCAGCCTTATGTGCGACAAACTAACCGGCTACACGGCGTGCCAAGCCATAACGAGTGCGCTGTATATGCGAGAGAAAACTCAGGTGGGTCAGCACATCGACCTTTCCATGCTCGATGCGGGTCTATTTTTTATGTTTCCGGATGTCTATCAAAATCACACCTTGCTTGACGATGATATTGAGGTTCAGCCATTGTTGACAGACCTTCTGTATCAGTTAACGCAGACCTCCGATGGCGGCATTACCATGTCGGCCGCGACTGACAAACAGCGCGCCGGTGTGTTGATTGCTGTCGGTATGGAGCATCTGATGCAGGACGATCGGTTTAATACAATGGAAGCGTTGTTCGCTAATATGGAGGCCTATCGCGCGATACTAAGCGATGCCTTCGTTGCCATGACAACGGATCAAGCCCTACAAAAACTGCAGGCTAACGATGTGCCCTGCGCCAAGTGCCATACATTAGATGAAGCATTGTCGCAGGAGCAGTTGCTCGCTAACGAATCATTGCAGGTGCAGGATCATCCGTTGATGGGTACGGTAAGAATGATGAAGTCGCCGGCGCGTTTTGGCGGTGAAGTGTCGCAGCCTGGCAATCCTTGTCCCGCCCACGGCGAGCATACCCATTCGGTACTGACATCCTTTGGTGTTAGCGGCGAGAGACTTGATGCGCTTACGTCGGAAGGTGTGATTGCTTAGATCAGTGAAGAGAAGTGAAGAGCCGCTTGTGAGATTGTTGAGGCTGACTGAAAACAGATTAACGATTACAATCGAAATGATAAAACAATCATAAAAAGACCTTAAAACCTAAGAGCAATAACTGACCGCTTATGACAACGAAAACTTACCTTTCCGCCCAGGAACTGCTCGAGGATTCCTTCAAGCTTGGTGCCAAAATTGTCGCCAGTGGTTTTGAGCCAACCGTCATCATTGCCATCTGGCGCGGCGGTACGCCGATGGGCATTGCTGTGCAAGAGCTTCTCGCTTATTCAGGTATCGAAACCGATCACATTGCGATCCGCACCTCCTCCTACAGTGGTATTGATGGTCGGTCTTCTGAAATTCGCGTTCATGGTTTGAGCTATTTGGTGAAAAACCTCACCCACGAAGACAAATTGCTGATTGTGGATGACGTGTTTGATACGGGTCACACCATCAACACGGTGATTGAGCACCTGAAGGAGCGAACCCGACTCAACGCGCCACAAGATATCAGAGTCGCTGTGCCCTACTACAAACCAACGCGAAATCAGACCGATCGGGTACCTGAGTATTACCTGCATGAAACCGAAGCTTGGTTGAAGTATCCGCATTCGCTCGAGGGTTTGACCGTGGAAGAGATCAAACAAAATCGACCTGAACTGTATGAGATTTTGTCCGCGCATCTGAATTAGCGGCTAGTCTTTGGTTTTAAACGCTTGTTGATCAGGATTTTGGGCTGTCGCGGCTATAAAAGTTGAATAAAAAACAGGGTTTGTTTACTATGCACGGCCTCTGGATCAGCCATATTGGGTTCAGCGGATTTAAAACGAAATATGGGGCTATAGCTCAGCTGGGAGAGCGCCACACTGGCAGTGTGGAGGTCAGCGGTTCGATCCCGCTTAGCTCCACCATTATTTCAAGGTATTTTGGTCACTCACTGATGTCTTTGGAATGATGGTTGGAATGACACTAGAATGACTCGCGCTCTGTCTGAACAACCCTCAAAAAACGATCACAAAATCGCCTTCATCTATTCAATAAAACCTTGCTGACAATTACTCGGAGGGTTATTAGCCCAAACTAGTGATCAAGCTACTCAGCGACGACACGAAGCGGCATCTGCTATCTGCGGAAAAACTTCAAATTAATTCTTCGTATACATTCAATTCAAAGCTCTTATTCAATCATGGCAAGCTATAACTGCAAACGCTAATGAGCTGCTGTACTATTCAATTACCTAACAAAGAAATAGAGATCTATGAAACTGCCTCTTGCCACGACACTACTAACACTCTGCTTTGTACTCATGGGCTGCAATAAGGAGTTGCCCGTTTTCGATGGTGAGGTGTTAAAGCGCGACGGTCTTCTCTATAAGCCAGATAGCACCGTGCCGCTGACAGCCAAAGTCGAACACTTCCATGAAAACGGCCAACTGAAAACTCAATACACCGCGATTGAGGGTAAGAGAGAAGGCTTGGTAAAAGATTGGTACGAGAATGGTCAGCTTTACACTGAAAGTACTTGGGTGAAAGGAGAGCTTAACGGCGTATACAGAAATTGGCGCGAGAACGGTCAGCTTCGCCAAGAGTTGCCATATGTTAATGGCGAACTTGAAGGCTTAGGTAATTTCTGGCGCGAGAACGGACAACCTCTAACGCCAAAATGCTATAAAGCAGGTGAAGAAACCGATATGTCCTACTGCGAACCCCAAGCATAGAACCAGCCGCTGCTGAGCAGTCACGCCACTTAAATGCATTGCGGGCAGGTGTCGCTTAGCGGACGCATCTGCATAATCTCAGACTCTCCCATCTCACATAAGAAGCAATCTCTTAAGGATGTGTAAGAGATTGTCTTATGTCATCTGTGATCTTGATGAGCAGTCTTTGGCCGTTAGTGACCTGCTTTAAGCTTTAGTTCTGCCAAGGTACTCTTTATCCGACATGTTCGTAGGGTGTGTGGTTGATGCTCGTTCTGCAAGCCGGTAGGCTTTCTCTGTCCAATTATTATAGTACTTGTTGTCACTAGTCCTAGGTTACTTTCGCTAATCAACTAGGAACCAAAACGATAACGTATTTTCATAACAAGCTGATCCCCCACTGGCTCTTGCCAGGCATTGTCCAGAAGATCGTCAAAGTCGTCATTAAGCAGCGCTTGGGACAAGTCTGAGGCTCTGCTGTAGACAATGAACAAATCTGAAAGAGGCGCTATCTCCCACCGATAGCGTGCTTGAAAAACCATGTCAGAAATTGAAAACGAATCAGATAGCCCGGCAGGTTTAGCAATAGAGGTTAAGTCACCGGATACGGCAGGAGAGAGGTAAAACTCATCTTCTTCAGCACGTATGCCAACCCACTGTACAGAAATTTTGAACTGTTGTTTGGCGCTAAGAAAGTATTCAACGCTAAGATTTGGCTGCCACTGTTTTGCGGAAAATGTAGTGAAGTTGCTGCCCTCTTGGTGCAACAACCAGCCGTCGCGATCTAAATATTTGACACCACCAGACAGGCTTAAGCCGTCGAGTGGTCGCCAGTTAACTTTAGCTTCGTAGTAATAGCTATCGCCACCGAGGTCTTCTTCCTGATAACCAAGACCAATACCAAAGCTCAGGACCTTGGCAGAATTTGAGTCAAAACGAAGGCCCGCCGCAGTTTTTTCTTCGATCCTATAAACGCCATTACCAAAACTGTTGAGGTCGTCATAAGCAGGCGCAAAGTGGCTGATACGTCCGGTAATACTGGTTAAGTTATTAAATGTTGCCCTATTAGAGAGAAAAACACCTGCTCGAGTAAGGAAACCATCGCCATTTTCTTGCACTGCGCCGCGTATATCGAATTGGTTATTGCGCGCCCAAGTGAGATCTGAGGAAGTTCGAGTGTGGGCGGTTCTGATTTGTAGATAATTGTTACGCGCTTGGTAACCTAAGTCGTTAATATTGACGTTATCATCGAAGTATTCGATACCTAAGCGCTGTTGTACGCCTTGCCGAAAAGTGTATTCGAAGTCGACGAATCCACCGTAACCGACGTCACTGTCAGAGATGTCCGATCTAAAGATTTGGCCGTCGGCTTTTAGTTTGCCACTGGCGGTTAGAAAGTGAGCATCTAAGCCGGTTACATAGGCGCTAATATCTTGGTGTTCGACCACGGTAGAGAGAACACCTAATGCTTTGTAGCTACCGCCTGAATTATTTTCATACAGAAGTCGGCCAATGAAATAATCTGAGCCGTCTTGGGTGAGTCGAATGGTCTGGTTGTTGATCACCGACTGAAATTCAACCTCGTCTTCAAAGGCGCCTAGAACACCATAACGGAACTTGCCGATTTGTCCGGTTGCTTTAGCAGCGCCGAGTAAATCCACGGGTAAATTTTGCTCTCTACTAGATACTGTTTGGCCCAGCGCAAATTTGGGCGTTTGTGGCTTACCGCCAATGCGGCGTGTGTTGACCAGCGTTGTGGGTGGTCCACCTTGACCGACGCCTGAGCTTCGCGTGTCAGCTCTGGGTGAGGCGACAAAAATTTCTTGGCCTTCTACAAAGAATAAGCGTTTTTCAGGAAAAAATGTTTCAGTTGCACTTAGGTTAGTGTCAACGTCGTCGGATTCAACACTGCCGAAGTCTGGATAAATTGTGGCATTCAGTTGAAAGTTGCTCGAAGGCCGCCAAAACATATCTGCGCCTGCGCGATAGCGCGTTTCTTCATCTATTCGATCTACAGTGGTTGCGACAAAAGGGTAGATGTTGTACTGCTGTCGTGGCGCTATATCTTTCATCTCTATGGTTTGCAACGCTGACAAAAACTTTGGCGTTGTATCAGGTAGCGCAGGCCATCCCCAACGTTCATCAAGGTGGGCAACTTTACGTGATAAGTATAGACCCATGTTCCGCGTATCAGAGGCTGAGGGCATCGATATTGCGCTCCAAGGAATGAAGAACTCTGCCGACCAGCCTTTATCATTTTGTGCGCTTGCTCCTATCCATGGCCCATCCCATTCGTTGGAGAATCTACGTTCAGGCAATACGGTGCCATCCATTAACGAATCACCTAAATTTATACCGAACCAGAAGCCATAAAGCCCTTTGCCCGAGGTATCTAATGTGATGTTTATGCTGTCCCTATTCAAACCTGCATAAACGTCTCTGCCGGAAAGGCGTCGAATTAGCGTTTCTTTCGGTTGTTCGAGGTCCGCCGCAACATAGAGACCGTCGTCTGTATAAGCAATTTTGACGTTGGTCGCGTAGGCGCCTTTTTTAAGCGTGTCTGGTTCAACGACCACGAAGTCTTCAATGGCAGTGATTTCTCGCCAAATGGGTTCGTCTAAAATGCCGTCTATATTGAAAGGTGTTTGAGTTTCGTCAGTACGGCGTATTTTGAGTGCTTCACTTCGGCTGGAACTAGCGTCTTGGGCGGTCAGTGAAATGGGCACACCCCTAAGCCCTTCTAGTGCTCTGATACCGGCGTGGGGTTGATTAATTTGATTGCCGCCGCTTGAAGAAGCATAGGCAACCTCCGGCTGGTCACTGTTTGAAGGGTGTTTCTCAGCAGCAGTAGACTGGGATGAGGTCCTCGGTGGACGGGTGGTATTTGCAACAAACTCGCTGGCTGGACGATTACTAGAAATTACCCAAGCGCCTTGAATATTTGCACGCAAGGCTTTTGCCCTCATTACGTCTGCCTCACCCCTTGACTGCGAAGGTTCTGAAACAACGCGATAGAGCAAGCCATTACCTGTCTTGCTGGATGCCACCGAATAGCTGATGCCGAGGTTTTTTGTGGCCTGTAGCGCTGCTTTCTCTGCATTCATTTGGTTTTTGTAACTACCAATAGAAACCTGGTAAACAGTTTGAGCCACTGTTGCTTGGCTAAACATGAGGCCTAAACAAAGAGCGATTACGTTTTTTTTGCGCATTTTTATCCCAGTATAAAAATTAGGGTTACTGTGACCGCTTTTAACTTGACGCACATTCCCAATATTCTCTCAATCCTAGCACACCATAACTTACATTTAGATCTTGGATTTGATCCGCGGCAGTACTTTCATAGAGAGGGCCGACCGCAGAACTGAGGCGCAAATTCAAGCTCGCTCTAGATCCAAGCCGACGCGAAGACTAGTCTCTCCTAGCAGCCCACACGACTTAAACGCATTGCGGGCAGGTGTCGCTTAGCGAACGTACCGGCATAATCGCAGACTCCCACCTCACATAAGCGGCAATCTCTTAATTACTTGTAAGACATTACCTGCTGTTAGATAGTTGGTATGCAATCATTCTAGTACTTAACATTGGACAATAGCGGTGTAGATAAATTAATCGGCGCTTTAGCCATTCTCGGCACCCTCACTATTCTGTCTTTGAGAAGATAGGAATTATAAGCCACGTTTTTCGAACAACGGTCATGTAGGGTGATTACTGAAGATTATTCAAATTTAAGACACCGTGGCGTGCTGATCCTTAAGAGGTCAATGACTGCACGATGCTGATCTGCCGGCTCACAGACTGTTGGGTTGATCGCTGGGCTTAGAAGATCACCTTGAAACGAAAACATTACAGGGCGTCTAAGGTCGTCAACAGCGTTGGCTAAAGCACCAAGGCTTGTAGTGAAAGAGCAGTGGCGGCGGGCTGCTCTAGCGCGCCTTTGCTAACGAGGCCCACATCTAATAGTGAGCCGCGTTAATATCGCCTATGAAGAGGCGCTGTCGTTAGGTAGGGCCAATGCGCGCCAAAACTCTCGGTAATCATAATCCGTCTGCAGGGCCAGATTCAGTCGGTTGTAGGAACCAAAATCACTGACCAGATGGGTTAGCTGCACAATGCCTTTATCGGTTAGGCCATGCTCACGTAATTCGTCCACCTGCGTATCACTGATCCCGGCCGGGTCCCGGTTCACTTTTAGTGCGTAGTCCAGTAGGCAGGCCAAGCGTGTGTCGCTAACGGCCTCAATGCCCTCTTTTAACAACTCAGCAACATACTCCTGAGCCGTTTGCAGGCCATGATTTAGAATCGTGCAAAAAGCTGCCGTGCAATAGGAGCAGCCGTTGTCTTGAGATACCAGTATGCCAACATGCTGGATCTCCTCCATGCTTAGCTCACCAGCCTCCCACAGTATTTTTGTGGCACCTAGCTTGGCGGTAAAAAACTCGGGAAAATTTAACTCAATGTAGAAATGGTTAGGCACAGCGCCTTCCATCTCAGTGACCCATTCAAAGATGCCAGCGACCGCCGGGTCATCGACGGTCTCAGGCTTAACAATTTTTACTCTGGCCATGCTAGCTCCTTAGAAGTTTTTGCGAACTTCGAATAACCATTGCTGGCCGCGGTCGAAAATACCTTCATAAGATTGGAAGGCCGTGCCGTAAACACCGGTGACTAGGAATTCCTCATCACCGAGGTTGCGGCCTGACAGAATGACTGACAGATCTTCCTGGGTATTGGTCCAGCGTACACTGGCATCCCAGAGATGGTAGGCGTCAGTTTTCAATATTTCAGTGTTGTAAGCGTCGTTATAGGTGTCATCCCGGTAGCTCCAGTCGACTCGCACTACCAAAGAGCCCATCTCGTTGAGCATGAATTCCTTGGAGACACCGACACTGGACGCCCACTCAGGCACTCGCTCAAATTCGTTGTCTGAGCCTATCAGGGTTAGGTCCGTACCAATCTCGTCGTATCCTGCGTCCAGCCAAGACAGGCTCGCCTCTACCAACCAACCGTCGCCCGGTGCCGTTTGCATTTCCAATTCGACGCCATCTATCGAAGCGGAACCAATGTTTTCGGTCACTGGCGCTACGCTATCGAATACCTGCACCTGCAGGTCGTCGTAGTCGGTATGGAATATCGCGCCATTGAAGCGCATGCGGCCGTCCAGCAAGGTCGACTTGAAACCAAGTTCATAAACATCAACGAATTCTGGGTCGTAAGTGGGAATAAGATCTATGTCCGGTGTACCGGGAGGTGCAGTAAAGGGAGGGATGACAGGTGGAAATACTCGCTGAGTAAAACCGCCTGATTTAAAGCCCTCTGAATACGTAGCGTAGGCCATAATGTTATCGGCAAAGTCATAGGACAAGTTTACCATTGGCGTAAATTCGTTGATCTCTAGCTCTTTTTCTAGATCTGGCAGAATGCGGGTTCCGGCTTGCAAGAAAGGTGCATCCAGCGCAGCTAAAGGGTGCCCCGGCGGCAGAACCTGACTGATGCCGGCATAGTAGTTTTGATAGATGACCTGGTCTGGATGAAACTTTTTGCTTTCATCCGTGTAGCGACCGCCAACGGTTAAGTGTAGTTGGTCAGTAAAGTCATAGGTCAATTGCGCAAAGGCTGCCATCGACTTGTTATCAAATTCACCGCCGGAACGGAAGTTGGAAATGGTAAAGTCCAGCGTGTTTTCATTATCGCCATCCTCAGCGAAGTAATAGATACCTGCAATCCAGTTCATGCGCTCATAGGTGCCCAACAACTGCAGCTCCTGGGTGAATTGAGTTTGCTCCAGTGTGTCCTGAAATTGAGAAATACGATGGGGCGAGTGATCGCCGTCTCGCGCGAACTCGGAATCCAGATCTCGCCAGGCAGTAATAGAGCGCAGCGTGAGGTTGTCGTTTATCTCGTAGCTGATATCAGCCGATAAACCCAGAACATCACTCTCGCTTTTAGCAGGGGCAGTGCCATCATTCTTGCCATCTTTACCAACATAACGGTTGTCATAGCAGTTCGGACTGTTCGGATTGGAGGTGATGCCGTTGCCCGCTGCATCCGTGGCCGCACAAGGTTGACCGGGACCAACAGCTGCAGTGGTAATGTTATGTACGAAGGCCATAGGGGGCGGCACAGCGGCGACCAGGCCGTTCAGCTGGGAGAGGTCGGTGAAGTCAATGCCGAGCAGTTCCATAGCGGGACCATTTTCCTTGTCACGGGTAGCGTCAAGCCTAAAGTCCAACGACAGTCTGTCGCTAGGTCTCCAGGCGACTGCCAAGCGTCCAGTGATTGTATCGTCGTCGCCTAGATCAATGCCGTCACTGCGGTCCACGTAGCCATCTTGCTGGAACGATGCAACAGAGACTCGCGCAGCCAGAGTGTCACCCATGGGTATGTTCAGTGCGCCCCGAAGGTTGATGCGGTCGTCTGTGCCGTACGCTGCACCTATCTCTCCGCCAAATTCATCGCCGGGTTCAGGGGTAACGGTTGTTATGTTAATCGCGCCACCAATGGTGTTGCGGCCAAACAGGGTGCCCTGCGGCCCCCGCAGTACCTCTAACCGTTCGATATCTATCAAATCAAGAATAGCGCCCACCGAGCGAGCGATATAGACACCATCGACATAAAGGCCAACCCCGGGTTCAGAGGTCGGTAGAAATTCTTTTTGACCAATGCCGCGAATATAGATAGCCGCCGAATTTGACGCCCCTCCAAAACTGGGATTGTTTTCTATAGTCAAGTTGGGAACAAATCGAGTGATTTCGTCCAGCTTGGTTACACCGCGGTACTCCAGGGTTTCGCCGGTATAGGCAGATATAGCGATTGGGGCATTTTGTAAGCCCTCTTCGCGGCGCCGAGCGGTTACCACCAGTTCTTCCAGAATTTCGCTCGCACCGGATTCGCGTTGCTCCTGGGCGAGTGCTGTTTGGCCCAAGCTCAAACCAGCGATAACAACAGCAAGGCACAGGGGTTTTGTACGGTAGTCTTGTGTTTTGGTATTCATGGCTCTCTCTGGGTTGCTCAATTATTTATGTAAGGCGGCCCGCTTGAGCCGCGATACGCAATGCTGTTATGCCAGATTTGGGACGCTTGCCATTGCTGCTGCAATAACCTCGTCAGACAAATCAAGATCCTCCATCTCACCGCTCATATATTTGTCATATGAAGCCAGATCCAAATGGCCATGCCCGCATAAAGCAGTAAGAATGACCTTCTCTTCGCCGCTTTCCTTGCACGCAAGGGCTTCGCGAATCGTAGCGGCAAGTGCGTGAGTCGGCTCAGGTGCAGGTACAATTCCTTCGCTGCGCGCAAACTGTAGTGCGGCGGCAAAACATTCGGTCTGCGGAATGGCAATTGCTTCCACCAGCCCCAAATCATAAATATGGGATACCAACGGTGCCATACCATGGTAGCGAAGGCCACCGGCGTGAATAGGTTCCGGGATAAAGGAGTGACCCAGCGTGTGCATTTTCATTAAGGGCGTAAGACCGGCAGTGTCACCAAAATCATAGCGGTACTGGCCCTTCGTTAATGTAGGACAAGCGGTAGGCTCAACACATCGTATAACCGGGTTAATTTTGCCGGCAAGCTTTTCTCGCAGGAAGGGAAATGCCAAGCCGCCAAAATTGGAGCCGCCGCCGGTACAGCCCACCAGTAAATCGGGGGTCTCGCCTACCTTGGCTAGCTGCAGCAGTGCTTCTTCGCCAATGATTGTCTGATGAAGTAGTACATGGTTGAGTACGCTACCCAGGGCATAGCGGGTATCTTTATCCTCCAACGCTTCACTGACGGCCTCTGAAATGGCAATGCCGAGTGAGCCGGGGTGGTCGGGATCCTTCGCCAGCAAGCTACGGCCAAATTCCGTCAAATCAGACGGGCTAGGGTGGACTTTACCGCCCCAAATTTCCATCATGGTGCGACGATGGGGTTTGGCCCGGTAGGATGCAGCGACTTGCCAGACCTCACACTCCAGTCCGAACTGGGCGCAGGCAAAGGCCAGAGAACTACCCCACTGGCCAGCCCCTGTTTCTGTCGTCAGTTTTTTAATGCCTTCCTGGGCGTTATACCAAACCTGCGGTACGGCGGTATTCGGCTTGTGTGAGCCCGCTGGGCTCACACCTTCGTATTTATAAAAGATCTTTGCAGGTGTGCCGAGTAATCGTTCCAGTCTGCGAGCTCTGAAGAGTGGGCTTGGGCGCCATAATCGATAGACATCCAACACTTCTTCAGGAATATCGATATAGCGCTCCTGGCTCATTTCCTGAGCGATCAATGCCTTGGGGAACATCGCCTCAAAATCTTCGGCGGTCGCTGGCTGCAGCGTGCCCGGATGCAGTTGTGGCGGTGGCGGAGTGGGCAGGTCTGGCACCACGTTGTACCACCGGGTTGGCATTTCGCTTTCTTCTAGCAGGATCTTGGTGTAATCGCTCATTGATAACTCACTTGTAACGGGTACTGGTGCCGCAGCTGGCGGCGAATTTGGTCGACATCTTAGCTAATTGATATTCTCTTTGCCATCATGAGGAAAGGAATTGTAAACGACGTTTTTCGAACAACGGTCATGTAGGGTGATTGCTGATGATCACTCAAATTTACGACACTGTGGCGTGGTGATCCCTTAAGGGCGAATGACTGTAATGGGACTGATATGTTGGCTCGCTGTCTGCTGGGTTGATCACTTATCCAATTTATAGAGTGGGCAGACCGGATTCTGACCTTTAACGGAGGCGAATTAAGACTGAATGGGATTAGCTGGCTTACGCGGTTGTGGTTGGCCTTACTAATTCATCAATGATGCAGGCTAAAGTTCAAGTTGTTGTAGTGTCGCATCACACTCTCTCTAATCGTGATGGAGAGGAAACCCATCACTCCCCGACAAAAACTCGTCAATCAATTCTGCTCGCCGCCCGTGCCAGTGATCTATTTCTTCAAGTGCTAGCCTGAAGCGTTCATTAACGATGAATTGACGCTCAGCAGCCCGTCTCTGACGCTGGCGCTTTTCACTTCCTTTTGGTCGGCCTTTTTAGATTACCACTCATACCTTTGGCAACTTAGGCGATTTCGCCGTATTCATTCCATTCAAAACTTATTTTCAAGCAGGTGTGTCTTGCAAGAAGCAATAGGATGGGCGATGCACGAAATTCTTCCGCACGGATCTGCTTCTTCTATAAGGTTTCGATTAAGTGCCTGTTTAATTTCAATCTAATGCAGAAAATAACGCTGTGTGGGCACGAAGGCACGATATGATGTCGAGAGGCTTAAAACTTGGCATTTGGATATTGGTAGCGTGACATCATCCGGGGAAGGCTAATGTTAAGGCTCTTTAGTGTCACTCAAAATCCAGAGTCGAACTTTATTTCAGACGATAAGAAGAGAGAATACAAAATGACAAAACTAACAATCGTTGCCAATATCACTGCCAATGCCGACAACATTGATTTAGTGAAATCGGAACTTTTAAAGCTTATTGATATCACGCGTGCTGAACCTGGCTGCATCAATTATGATTTGCATCAGGACAACGAGAACCCGGCACACTTCCTGTTTTATGAAAATTGGTCATCACGGGAACTCTGGCAAAATCACATGGGTAACCAGCACCTGCTAGATTACCTTGCTGCTACAGAAGGCGCGGTGGACGAATTCATCGTCAGCGAGATGACGCCGGTCGCTTAAAGCCAGGCAACGGGGTACGCTTTTTTGATTTTTACAGCGACCTCAATTCACGTTGAGGTCTCACGTCATGGTCATTGTTTTGTCTAAAACAGTGTTTAATCATCTGCAGGGAAGTCGAGGTGAATATGATTACCGTCGGCATCCCACAGATTAATTTGATAGAGGTTTATCTCTGGAATATCAGCGCGTCGATAGTCCACATTCATCGCTTGAAGTTTGGCTTCAAATGCTGAGCCGCCCGTAGCAGAAAAGGCAAAATGCTCTAACTTCAAATCGACCTCAGATCCGGTGCCAGGCTCGTCATCAGTGCCAACCAAATGCACTGCTGCGACGTCACCAGCATACATCCACGCACCTGGAAAGGGAAAGTCCGGGCGGTCGCCACTGCGCATACCGAGGATATTTGTGTACCAGTCGATCATGGTGTCGAGCTGTTTAGTCCGTACGTTGACGTGGTCGAGCTTTCCAATTTCCATCGCGATTTTCCGATCTGATTAATCTTCTAAAAGTATGCGCACATGATGACGGCCTCAGAGAGCATGCTCTTAATTGAGGTGTGCCGGCAAAAAAATGCACGCACTGTGATACCCGCCTAGTAAATTTACGAGCTCATGTTATATGAGCTGATTGCAAAACCAAGCAGCTCATTTAGCCCACAATGCACGTAGTGCATCGTTACGGTCAAGGACCGTGAATCGCACCATGTTGCTGCTTTTAACATTAAACAGATATATCGATGCACGGCAAGACTGCACTATATTTGCGGATCAGTACCGAATCCGATGCTGGGCCTCAATCGCGGCCAACTAGGAACTGAATGCGCCGGGTTGAGGGTAAGAGAAAAGGTTTGGGTAATTTCTGGCGCAAGAGCTGACAACCTCAATAGCCAAAATGCGATAAAGCAGTGTAAGAAACCGACATGTCCTGCTGCTAATCCAGAGAATTGATAAGCGTGCTGAAACCTGATGCGAACTCAGGATATTTAGGGCGCGAATAAAGCCCCGCAAGCGCGAACTGATTCACACCAATAAAACACACACTCGTACCCTCAAAAAACAGCTTCGTCACATCGTCTCGATCGCGGACTTTTTTGGTCTAACCTTGTCTAAACAAATCCTAGTAAAAATGTCAGCGAGGCTAGAAAACGTTATGAACCAAATCATAGACAACGCCAAAACGATTCTGAAAATGTCAATTGTTACGGCGGCTCTGTGTCTATCACAGACAGCTAAAAGTGATGCTCTCACCATCAACATCAATAAGGTGTCAGAGTCTAGTGGGTCAATAATGATTGCGATTATCGCTAATGAAGAACAATTCAAGAATAAGGCGGCGTCAACCGCATCGGCTATTGTCCCAGCAGCCCAAGGCAGTACGTCGATCACTTTTCATAATCTAAATGCCGGTGAATACGGTGTTCAAGTAATGCATGACATCAACGGTAACGGTGAATTAGACGCGAACCTGGTGGGTATGCCAACTGAACCCTGGGGATTTTCAAACGATGCTGCCGGTTCATTTGGACCACCAAAATGGGGTCAGGTAAAATTTAAATTAGCAAGTGATATTTCGATCGATGTCAACTTAAACGACTAACATTACTTTTGAGGGGGTAACGATGAAGCGACGTGATTTTATTTCGATTTTGGGTGCCGGCGCAGCCGTCGCTAGTACACCCGCACTTGGCAATAGCTGGTTCGATAGCTTTCATAAAAACGTGCAGGCACAGCCCTGGATGAACGCCTTCAAAACGGTGAATCAAGAATCGTTCAACAGCACGGCCGTAGGCATTCGAGGTAAAATGCCCACAGATCTTCGCGGCAACCTTTACAGAAATGGTCCAGCACGACATGAAATTGGCGACTTCCGTTACAAGCATTGGTTTGCAGGTGACGGCATGGTGCAGTCATACCAATTCACAGATGTTGGCATACAACATCAGGCAAAAATGATCGAAACTAAAAAATATGTCGCCGAGCGACAACAGGGTCGCGCGCTCTATTCCGGCTTTGCCAGTACGCCTCCAAACCCGGCGCCAGTGACGAGTCCCGACTCTGTAAACGTCGCCAACATCAGCGTACTTCCTCACAACGGCAAACTATTTGCCTTATGGGAGGCTGGCTCACCTTGGGAGATGGACCCCGACACACTGGAAACAAAAGGACTTCACGCCTATTCTCGGGAGACGCGTGGGCTACCGTTCTCTGCACATCCTCGAGTCGAGCCAGATGGCACTATTTGGAATTTTGGCTATGCCAGCGCAGCAAAAAAACTGATCTTCTGGCATATCAACGCAACAGGTGTGCTCGTGAAGGTTGGCGCCGTTCCATGCGACCCCATATCAATGCCGCATGACTTTTTGGTGACAGAAAAACATATTGCCATCATGATTTCGCCATTTCATTATGAGGGCGGCAGTGACAGCTTTCTCGATGCGCATCAATGGCATCCTGACCAGCTGACTAAATTACTCGTGATAGATAAACATGATTTCGGAAATCCACGCTGGTTCGAACTACCGGCTCAGTGGGTGTTCCATTTCAGCAATGCCTATGAAGAAAACAACGTCATTCATTTTGAAGGGGCGCGGGCACCAGACCCGCTAGAAATGACGGAACGTATTCCGGCACTTATGCAAGGCACGGTCGACAGAGGTCACGGCGAGTCTCGCCTTTTCCACTACCAGATAGATCTGAATAAAGGTCGAGCAAGCGAAGTCGCATTGTTTGGTCCAGAGCTACAATCTGAATTCCCAGCAGTGGATCCCAGAGTCAGCTGTCGCCGACATCATCGCACTGTGATGATGACTACAGACAGAAACCAACCGCTTGCATCTCACCCAATGCTAAATGCGGTCAGTGTTTACGACGATAGAAAGTCAGATATCGATACCTTTGTCTATCCTGATAGCCATATGCCCGAGGAACATCTATTCATACCTGCGCCCAATAGTCAGCCCGAGACGCAAGGGTGGGTTGTTGGAACAGCGGTCAACTATAAAAAGCAACGAACAGAACTGTCGGTATTCGATATTCGTGGTGTCAGTGATGGGCCGATTTATACCGCCGAACTGCCCTATATGTTGCCTTTAGGTTTACACGGTAAATTTGTTCAGTCATCCTGATCCCATGAAAAACATCGTTGCAAGCTACCTAATGACAAGTCTCTTCTGTCTGGCGATTGCCGCACTGTTGTGGGTGCTTAGTGGCCGAACAGGTTTCCTGGAATCCGCCTCTGTGTCGCTATGCATCGGCTTGTCGATTCAGACCAGCTTCCTGATGATCGGTTCTAGACTTGAACAAATGATGCCACGCTACTTGGCTGCAATACCGAACGTTGTCATCGGCTTCACAACAGGTTTGTTACTGGGCGGTATTTTGATTCGCGGCAACCTGATGTTCTACTTTGATGACGAATCTTCAACTGTTGTTTTAGCCGTCTTTTTTGGTGTTATTGGCTACGTAATCTTTAGAGCTGTCTCTTATACACATCTGACGCTGCCGACGAGCGATCTAGTGTAG
>OLHY01000235.1_pt1 | contig 20339 bp, 19 predicted proteins | sample 1609411 | NCBI WGS metagenome assembly OLHY01 (sample SAMN05416817, study PRJEB24817) | seawater metagenome | isolation source: Sea water | place: Canada:Atlantic | collected 2013-07
ACGAGATTGCCTCTTGTCTCGTGGGCTCGGAGATGTGTATAAGAGACAGCAGACACATCGCGCCCGTCCACATTGCCAGCCGTAATGACGCCAGCAAAGGTTGGCGTGTCCGTTGTCGCCACGCCCTGATCCAGCGCCTTAACCGCCGCGAGGTTGGTTAGCTCGCTGTCCATGAGCGCACCCGCCGCCGTGACGTTCCCGGTGTCGGTCACGTCTGCCGCAGCTTCGATGCCGTCCAGCTTCGCCCCATCAACCGACACGTCGCGGCCATCAACCTGACCGTCCTTCACCAGTACGCCGTCAATGGTCACGCCAGCCGCAGCGGTCGTCTCAGCGATGGTGTCGGTCGTAATGCTGTCACCAGCCGACACGACGATATTCGTGCCGCCGCTGGTATTACCGTTAGCAAGCACTTCCGACAGTTCGTTGCTCGACCCGATCTGCGTGTCAACGTAAGTCTTGATGGCCTTGGCCGACGCAATTGTATCGTCGCTACCGCTGACCGCCGACAGGTCAGTATCTACGAGGCCGCTGGCAAACTTCGGATACGTCACGGACCCATCTGCCGGGGTCTCGATGGCCCGCTGGCTCATGTGCATGACCTCGACATTGCCCGTGCCGGACGGCGGAGCAGTCGAGAAGGTCAGCGTCGTGCCGCTGAGGCTGTATGTGTTCTTCTGCTGGTAGACGCCGGAGATGTGGACGTCGGTGTTGTTCTCGTCGCCATTGGCTGGAGCGACCGAGAGCGTAAAGGCAGTCTGGCTTCCCGTGCCATTGAACAAATCAACAGTCTGAGTGCCAGCGTAGGCTGACGCCGTCGCGGCTGATGCCGCCGCCGCCGTGGCACTGCCTGCCGAAGCCGTGGCACTGCTGGCCGCACCCGCAGCAGCAGCAGCAGCGCCGCTAATTGCGGATGTGGTTGGGCCAACCTCAAAAGCCGTCGCGCCGGCATTAAACGCTAAAACCGTACTGCCGGTAATATCAACCGGCAACGTCGGATCGAAGCTGCCGGTGTAGCCGTCAGGGAGCTGCGCCGTGCGATCCAGCGCGCGCTGCTGCTCCTGGTCGATAGCCGTCAGCCGATCAAGCGCCTCCTCGTGGCTCTCCGCCGGGAATGGATCGTTCTCGACATAATCGGTTTCCTGCGTCTGCGTAGTCGCCCGGTTGATTACCCATTTGACCGTGCTGGCTGGAGCCGTGGCCGCTGTTACCGTCCCGGTCGCGCCGGAACCGCCAGCAACCGTGTAGTCGGAGCCGTTCGATTTAACGGTCTCAGCGCCGGTCGCGATGACGACCTCGACAACTTCGACCTCAGAAGTCGTGCCGGTGCCGAAGAACACGTAGGGTACAGCGAACGCCGTCGTGCTGCCGTTCCCGGTGTAGGAAACCGTGTTCGTGGTGCTGGAAATCGTCATTGTTCGGTTCCTTTGGTTCTATAACATCTTATCCTATTTGACTACTTTGCTCCAACAGAACTGTTGATGCCCTCTTCAGCGCTATCAAGGAGTTGTCGAAACAAAAAAAGGTTCTGGTATGGAAGCAATTTACGCATTGCGTGCGTATCTGAGGCCCTCCAATCATCGTCTCCGATAATTGTTGATGATAAACTTCCGGTTGCAGACGACATTAAGTCCAATGTTCCGGCAGTCGGCCCCAATAAGGCTCCAGATAAATTCCTAGAAGCATATCGACTCATTTGTTTGCCGCCAGTAAGCGCCGAAACTCCGACATTACCTCTGGTTGCTTTTTCTATCATATTGTTTGCTTCAAACAACCAGCCAGTGACGCCTGACCGGTCAATCCCTTCGGCAATCCATTTTTCTGTTGTCCAATCTTTTAGCTCTTCACCACGACCAGAGTCCCACATTTTGAACGAAGCCGACGCCATCCCCAGGGACACCGCAAATAGCGTACCATTCAACATTGCCATATCTTTCTGCTGAAGGCCAGACAGCATAATCCGTTGCGTTGCCGCTATAGCGAAAGACTTGAACTGGAATACCTGATGCCCAACTTCAGAACCTGTTGCCATGAGCGGCTTATCTAGGCCGGGCGTAACAATGGTACGATCAACATCTCTATTCAAAGCAGCTTGAAAAACATCATAAGCGTTACGGTCGGTCCATTTTAACGCATTTGGCATCTGAACGCCGTCTTCAACGCCGCCGTGTTCATCCAACATCTTACGAATAGAGACGCCCTCTTCCTTGCCAATATAATTCTGGCGAAGATAAGCGCGTTCCCCCTGGCTGATGGTTCCAGCAATTTCAGCATCAATGCCACGGATCATGCGGTTCATGGAGACAACAGCGGTTATTTGTTTAAATGCCGTATTCCACGGAGCCATAACCGAAACCATGCCCATAGTGTCGCTCGCTGCGCCAAGGCCGCGCTCAATCATTGTATGGCGCGAAAAGTCGTCTGTAACGTCAGCTAGTTGCTGAATACGACTGTTCATTATCATGTCTGTCGCCAGACCCATGTCTCGCATTTGCTGTGTCAATTTTCCCATTGCAGAAAAGTTTTTAACCAACGGAACGATTGCGTCCCCAAAAACCCTGCTAAACCCATGAACCATAACGGGTCTTGCAATATCAGGTATTGCTGAAACCGTCATTCCGCCCAACAGACGAATATAATTTAACTGCCTAAATGCGCGGCCTGTCCTGACCTTCCAATCCATTGGATTTTCTGGCATTCCATATACGTTAAGCAAGGTGTCACGCAATGCGACAATATCCCTAATGTCAGCTTTCATACGCTTTTCAAGTTTTATGACATCAGCGTCTGGCCGCTCCATCAATCGCATATAGTCGTCTTGAATTTCTTTAATTTTGCTAGTCATCTCAATATCACCGAACTTTTTCGTTAGCTCAATGTCCGGCGCTATTGCGCGAACAAAGCGTTTTGCCACTTGTTCAATGTCGTTTACTAGAAATTCTTCAATAAGCTCGTCTTCGATCATAAAGACACGAGCCTTGAATGGACCTGCTTTAGCGCTAGAAGCCCTTCCACCACTGCTAATGCGATCCATCGAAACATCATAAGGGAGCCTACCAGCCGGTGTTCCCTTGATGCGCTGTAAAATTTCTGCGGCCAAAGAACGAAACTCCTCTGGCTGCATTTCAATTTCTTTTAAATCACGCCGTTGCAGTTTTTTGCGCTGCGTTAATATTTTTATTTGTTCTTGAAGTTTTTTACGAAGTTCTTTAGTAGCCGAACGCACCGCTATATCAGATTCTTGTCTTGCAGTTTTAATTATGTTTTTTCGTATATCGCTTAACGCTTTTGACGTTGCAGCCGCAGGGTCGTTTAATAGTTTTTGAAGTTGCTTTTCTTGCGCCTTCAACGATTTTTCAAAAGTTTTTTGGGACTTCAAAGATGCTTCGTTGACGGCTAATCTTAATGCTTTTGGTATAGCTGAAATAGCCGCTTCGCTGGCAACTTCTCTACCAACCACTGCTAATTCGTCTCTAATTATTGCCAACAACTCTTCATCCATTAAATCATCTGCTTTAGCAAATAGATCATCTAATGCTTCAGTTGCTTCGCGCTCAACAGCAGCGCCCGTTGCTTCATCTACTGATTCGGAAATTTCTTTTTTAAGTGTTTTGAAAAATTTTGATACAGCCGCTGCTTTTGCTTTGTCTGTAAATTTCATCCTAGCAGCAGCAGCATCTATTGATATTTCAAGACGACCTTGCAATGCTTCAAATGCCGCGTCTGTAACTTCTGAGGTTTCTCTTACTGTACCTGTAGTTGTGCCTTTTTTGACACCTTCGCTTACCGCTCTTATCTCACGGCGGACGTTTTTAAGTTCGTCTTTTAATTTACCAGCTTCGATATCGTACACATCAACACGCTGACGCGCATCCTCTGCCTTACGAGCCAACCATTCAGAGGTTACATCTATAAATCTTGCGCGAACTTCAGGTTGAGCCAATTTGTCCAAATCATAAACACGGTTAAGATAAGTTTCTGCTGTTTTGGGATCAACGCCCTCTGGAAGCCTTCCTGCAGCAATCGCTTTCTGCGTAGCCGGGTCGTAGACCTCAGATCGGAATCGTTTTGCGGCGCTGTTAATGTATTTAACTGCGTCTTCTGGTATGCCGCTTAACGACGATGCGTCGTCTTTACGCCGCGCTGCCTTGCCTACCGCTTCACGGAACTGTCTATATGACATTTTTCCTGTATTGATATGAAGCAACCGGCCAGATTCATACCTTACTATATCTCCAAACTTTTTGCTGTGGCCCTTGACATATTGAACAAAATCATTATCCATGCCAGACAAAGCACGATATTTACCAGCGTCGTATCCGCGCACTAACGCTTGAACAGAAACGGGGGTTGCCTCTCCTACTTCATTTTTACCCAGCACAAGCGGTGTTTCAAACATCTCTTGTCCCAATTCCCTCGATGCCTGGCTAGGGCTTTGCAATATACGCAAGATAGGGTCTTGGTTTCCAACAAGTTTAAGTGCGCCGTTTACAGCCCAGTTTTTCTGCATACCTTCTCGTCCAAGAAGCTCGCTGGCAATTCGTTTAGCGACTTCGATACCTTCTTCGGCGTCGTCTATTTTCCCATCCTTGACCATTTTGCGAACTTCTGCTTCAATCTTGCTAATTGATTCAAAATCTAAATCTTTAACCCGTGCAGCGCCTACAGAACCATTGCCAACTGTCAGATCGTTATCTATCTGGGCAACGACATCATCTACAGAACGCTCAGAACCATCTATCATGCGGCGAACCGCAGCTACACCGCCACCCAATATTCCTGAAAATACAGTCGATGCCGCAATGTTTGCTGCACTTTCGCCATACGTCCTTGTCATTTGATTATTCTGGAGCAAGGCTTCTGATGCAGTTGAAGACAGTAGGCCCGCTCTCGCAGTGGTCCCCGCGTTACGCAGGATGGAGCCGCCTGCTCGGTATGTTTTGTATGCTGCGCCGCCGACCGGAATAAAGTTTATGGGGTCTAACACGCCAGCGGCCATCGCGGCGACAGTGCCAACCCCACCGGAACTTCTCAAAATATCTTTGTCGCGTGTTTCTCTATCTATTTGCGCTTGCAGTTTGGAAACTTCTCCTGGTGTGTCGGCAAAAGCAAAACGATTAGAATATTGCTCGTCACCGGGACGCAGGAGGCTAAATGGGTCGAAGTCCGGGTTTTCGACGCCGCCTAACTCGACAGTTTCGTCTGACAAAAACGACCCAATAGTGTTCTCCAAGCGAAAAGCAGCAGGTACTACTTCTTCAAAGAAATTATATTCATAATCACCGGGGGGCGCTACAATAGCTCTTTCAGAACGCAGCCCGACATAAGTAAGGTTATCTTCTGGGACGATTGGCATTAACGTCCACCTAAAGTCGGAATAGGTTCTGGCCCATAATATTTTTGTGGTATTTCGCCAGACCTCATTTGCTGAGAAAGAAGCTGCTGCTCACGAAGTTTTTTTGCATTTTCTTTCGCATCATCTATTCTTTGTGCGTTTTCGTCATTTAATTTTTTAAATTCAGGCGTTACGCTGTAGTCAGGAACCCAAGCATTAAATTTTTCTAAATTTCTAATTATTCCGGTTGCAGGGTCTCTGTGTAAAACAGAATATACAGGAAATCCATCCTTAGTTTTCACTCTTGGGTTGACTGCCAAGATTAAATTTGATGTGAAATCTTCAGTATAGATACTGTCCTTCGTAACGTCAGAAAACAACTGGTTCCGAATCCATTCGGTGTTTTCTTCTTCTGAAAGATTAGGCTGACCGTATATTGATTCAGGGGCGTACTTCATAAACCTTCTGTCACCGTTTATATTTGTAACGCCCCAGTTTTTCCTCATCATTGTGAATGCAGCTTTTTGGGCGGTTTCATCATCACCGCTTAGAACGTATTCGCGTTCTCGCAAGCGTGAAAATTCTCCAGCCATAACTTCATTAATTACAGGATCGGATTGCGTACTAAATGTGCTTGCTTCAAACCAGCCTTCGTCCACAAATCCTTGAATCACATCTTTTGATGAAGTCTCTTTTTCAATTTCACGAAACGCCCGCGTGCGATTATCTTTTTCCGCAGGTAGAATATTTCGCATATCGTTTGCTTTTTTAACAGATTCTACTGCAGACAAGCCCATTCTGTTGTAATCTAAAACTTGCTGTGCATACGAAATGCTTTTGTTAGGAAATTGCTGAAGTGCTTTAGTGTCAGTTGCTCTTGAAAGTTTTTCAAGGACCATTGCTGCTGGGATAATTTTATCAGGATCAACAGAGTTTAACCCAGCCACAATGTTTGATTTTAATGTTGCTGGAACAACACCTGTTCTTTCTACATAATTTACCGAAAAATCAACAAATTTTTCTGGAGGAACCACCTTAACAACTGCGGAATAGTGGGCGTTAACAGCGTCTCTGGCTGTTTTATCATCTGGGTTTAGTGATGTATTTCCTAAAAAAGCCTGAAGACCGTACTCCATTTGTGCAGCCAGTTTTTCAGATTCTGACTGATCTTTCAAAAACAAGCGCTCTAAAGTAATAAGTTGTTTTCCAGTAACCGCAACATCAGCCCGCGCATCTTGTCTGAACCGATCAAGGTCTTCTCTGGTTCCCTCGCCATTCAAGAATTTAATAACAAGGTCAGAATAAGCCATAGACTGAGCAATAGTCGCTTCAGCCTTTTCTTTGTTTATGCCAGTATCAGCAGATTTAAAAAGAGCATCTATCTGTTTACCAGTAACAAAATTATTCCATTTCCCAGCCTCTAATTGTTCTTTGCCCTCTGCTGGATCGGACGAAATAATTCCTTGTATTGCCGACAGCCCCAATCTGTTTTTGGCATAAAAAATCATTTTGTCTTTTAAATCTTGATGTAAAGTCATTCCTTCAATTTGTTTAATTCTTTCTTCAAGAACTGGATCAAGCTGCGTTGGGTCAATCCTTACAGTAGAAGACTCTGCGGCTATGGTTTCTTTGATGCTTTGTGTTCGATATTTATCATAGGCTTCTGTTTGCATAACAGAAGCACGAATTGACAAATCACTACGCAAACCATTCCACCCAAGATTAAACGCATCTTGAGCAATTTTAGTCTTAAAATTTGGAGCGGTGTTTGCGCCCCAAGTATCAATTTGTGCTTTGACACTATCAGAAAATCCGGCACCGCCTGATTCCATTGGTGTTTTGAGCATATATAATGTGTTCTGTTCTCTGCCTGTGGCTAAGGCTTTTTTAACTTCAAGCAGTTCAGCGTCTTCTTCTCGTTTTATCTTAATGTCTGCATAATTTTCACTTACTTTGGCAACCTGCGTAAGCCCTTTACCGACCCCAATAAGCGGGCTGGTCGCTAGAGACAATGGGATAGTCTGCATTCCGGTTCTGCCGGGAACAGATGCCCTGCTTGTGTATTTCGGAACCATTGCCATTTCTCAAGAACCTCGTTCTGTAGATACTTCGCGCTCAGCTAATTTGTCAAAGACCCATCTCAATGAAATTATAAATAAGGGTCAACGCCATGATAGTTATTGGTTGGGGTTTTAATAGTTGTGGGTTTAGCGGTCAGAGAGGAATATTTTACGCCCATACTAGCAACCGAAGACGCGCCTGTCAGAAGCGAACTTGCGGCTTTGCCTTGCGCCGTTTGCTTCGCCACTTTTCCTTGGAATCTAGCCAAATCCGCGCCCTGCTGCCCTGCCCTGTAACCCATTTCGCCGCCGTATATGATCGCGAGGTTCTCAAGTTTAGCTTCTTCCGCGCTCATATCAACGACATCCTGCATATCAAGCAATTCGCCGCCTGTACCAGCCATAGAAAGCCGCTGAGTGCCAGCAAACAACTTTGCCTGACGTTCCTGCGCCCTAGCGTCGAACTCGGCCTTCTGACGCGCTGCAATAGCATCGTTCTGCGCGACCTGCGCGTTGTAATTAGCAAGGTTTTGCGCTGACTTGCCCTGCTGAATTGCGCCTACAGTGCTGACAACCGTGCCTGCGGCTGAGCTGGCCATGGCCATCGTGGCCAGTGTTGCTGGTTCACACATATCAAACCTTTGTCGTGTTAAGTTCTGGCATAATCGCCAGAATGGTAAACGGCAGCGGCTGGTCCTGCACCAAGAAAATATACCCGTCCTTGTCCCAGTTGCGCGGAAACTCCACCTCTTTGTCGCCCGTAAACAATGCCGGTGCTTCATCCATGTCGTCTGCGCTGGACCGGAAAGGGATAATATCCAAACGATCTGCGCTTGGGCCGTGCTTTAATCCAAGCGTATCAAAAAGCCGGTATGTAACCCGGGCAATGCGCTTCTTCTTACCCTGCGCCGTGCCGTCCCTTGCGCCAGCTTCAATGCGCATAGTTTGCAGAGTTGATGTATATGGCAATCCAACATGGACAACTTCATAAGAGCCGTTCAGCGTTATCGACCCGCTGGACACTGTGCGGTCTGGGTGGGCTGCACCATTTGCTAACACCGAAACAGTTTGACCTTCAAGATGACTCAAACCAAACACCGCCGAAACCGCGCCGCCGGCATAAGTAAGCATGGAGTCGAGATATGTGGCGTCTGTCGTGTTCACTGTAACTTCAGGCATACCCGGTGTTAGAAATTCAATGTACCGAACTGATTGGCCGTTGATCGTGCGTTGGATCACCGCCCACAAATCATCTCGGCTTCCGGTCGTGTTTGGGATGACCGCAACGCTTTCAACTTTAGCGTCTGCCCCACCTATAATGTGACGATGCCAACCCACGACGTCCTGTGCCCGCTCATATGTCATGCCGACAAGAACGCCGTCTGTCCGAACCAGCCAGACAATGCTGTCTGGTTCTTGCTGATACGCCATATCAACAATGCCGCCTTCCGTAATGTGCTCCGAAAGGATAGCGAGGTCGGGCGCGGTATAGGCGTCGCTTTCAAACTGGTAAACGTATTCCCGGACCTTGCGGTTGGCACGCTGCAGAAACAACACGGAGTTGCCGACCTGCGGAGGCGTCACTGCGGCGCTGCCAAACGTAGTCTGACGCACGACACGCGTATTTGTGGGCGATAGCGGGCTGTTCTGATCACCTTGCGATACAATAAATTCACCGCCAGCCGTCCCAACGGACAAAACCTTACCGGCCCGCATCCAGCGGATCGTGTTTACCTGATCGGTCGCAATCGTGTAAACAAACCCGCTATCGTCTAGGACAAGCCCGTCATTATCGGTCGGGGCGTGGTTGTAATAATCAGCAGAAACAGATAAGAACATCGACTGCGGGCGACTTATCGTGGCCGCCCAGACCAGCCGCTGCTCGAAAAACGTAACGACTGACGGATAGCCTGTCGTTTCAGAAAACGCGCCTAGCCGCCACCCGGTCACGGCAGTGGTTGCGGATGCGTCTGGACCTATAAAATCAGCGACCACGTGCGTCGTATCTGTTACCGCCGTGATCTCAAAATACGTCCAGTTGTTTGCCGCGTCCTCAAACCGGACCAGGCGGCCTACGTCTGTCGAGAGGAAGCCAGACCCATCGTTGATTCCAGTGACCGCAGAGGCCGTTATCGTGATCCCGGTGCCTGAAGTAGCCGAAAGGCCAAACGTCGTCTCTGTGGCGTTTACGGCGTCATATGGGCCGTCCAGAAACTGAATGATGTCTAGCACCCAGTTCGTGTCACCCAACCTGGACAACGTGCGCGGCTCGTGGTTCTTGTGAGCGATGTACAGGACATCAGCAGACTGCGTGACTACCAACTCAAACAGCTCTGCCTCAAGGTAGGGCGTTGCTATTTCGTATGCTGCGCCAACATTAAATTCTGCCGCAAACACCTCATCAAACGGCCCAGACTGAATCTGGCCATAGTTTTTGTAGAACCGAACGTACTGATCGCCAAATTCAATAACGTAAGCCTGAGTGGCGCTAAACTCGAACGGAAGAATGCGAGTCTTTTTGCTGCTATCTTTCACTTCGGCGGAAAAATAAAAACCGCCCCGGCGAGATGCTGGACCGTGCTTTTGCACAATCATATTCTCAAGCGTTTGACAGCCGTTGGGATATTTCTGAAGGTCAACGCGGCCCTCAAGGCGCGGCGAAAGTTCGCCCGCCGTAAAATTAGTGAATATTGGCGCTGAACGCGGCATTTAATATGTGCCGTTTACGCTCACGGTTTGCCCGCCAGCGTAATTAAGACGACTGTCTAACCAAGTGTCGGCAATAATTTCTCTGTACCCGCTTTCTTGTGCGTCCATCGACCGAGCATCAGCGAGTTTTCGCTGGTACATCTCCATCATGTTTGAATAAAGCGTATTGCTTTCTGCCAACGTAACAGCCAACTCAGCAGCAATTCGGGCAGACAGAGCTTCAACAAACATAGAATCAAAAAGGTTTACATCTTCAACGCGGGCCAAGTATAAAATTTTGGCAGTGCCTTCGTCAGTCAGCAATTTGCCGCCTTCGATCTGGTAAAACATATTCATATTTTCCATCTGCAACACCCGAAGGCAGTCAGACGGAAGATTGTATTGGTAAGCAAACCCGAAGGCGGGGGCGACGGAGTTCTGCGCCAACTCCACTCGGTTAACAGCAAAGTTCCAAACATGGTCGCGGATGCAAGCGTCGCGGACCTGCTCATAAATAAGATTAGCGGCACGAGCCGCTTCACTGTCTTCAGTCAGTGTCAAAATGGCACTTGCACCAATCTTGACCAAAGCATTGTTTACAATCTGAACAACTGAAGTCGCCATGCATACCTCTGAGTAAAATGTGGGGAGGCCGAAGCCCCCCCAACCTTATTACGTTGCCGAGAAATACATATCCACAACGAGATTGCCCGAAGCTGGCAAATTTGCAGCCGAAATCGTGATAAAGATTTCTTCGTTTGCAGTCGCCGTAGCAGTTGCAGCGTTTACACCGAAGATTGCCGGAGCATTGGTAGCAGTCTGAACGGCGGCTGCTTTGTATTTAGCAACTGTGCCAGATACGCCAATGGCAATCTGCGCTGAACCCAGCGACGTGTCGGTGTTGACGACGCCGTACAGGAACGACTCACCTTCGGTTGCTTTCGCAATAACGATGGTGTCCGAAGTCGTCTGAGAGGCAAGCGTGATAGTGGCCCGCTTTACGCGGACGTTACCATCGACAATGCCACCAGACGGGAGGCTAACCGGAACTGCGGCGAGTCCGGCCATTTCTGCGCTATAAAGTACAGTCATTTTCTATGCCCTCCTTATTCGGCGCAAAGGATTTCAAGAACACGGGCTTCTTCCATGCGAGTGCCGCCGATAGTCATCGAGCAGAACACTTGAGTCGCATAGTTTTTGTCCGCACGTTCCGAAATCTTCGTTGTCATGTCAGCTCCGACACCAAGAAGCAAACCCTCATTCTGGAATGCAAAACAGCGGCGATCATTAGAACCATCAACCGGAACCAGCTTGGTGCCGTCAATGCGCTTACCGTTTACCGGGATAAACTTAAATCCGAGAAACGTGTCCACTTCACCGCGAGCAAGTGCTTTGATTGTATTGAAGTCTGCGCTCTGAATCTCCGTGGTGTTCAGCAGATCGGTAACCTGACCTGCGGTGCAAACAATGCCGCGACCATTTTCAGGAACATCGTCACCGTCCATTGTCTCTTTTGCCGACAGCAGCTTGGCAAGCGTAAGTCCGGTAGCACCAGCAGCAATAGCCGTCTGACCTGCAACGGCAGTTCCGCCAGAAACGCCGGTGTAGGCATTTCCAAGGGCCGCGTCAATCAGAACTTCGTCCATCGCACGACCCATGCTCATGGCCGCTGCGCGGGCATAATCAGAAGTCGGATCGATCAGCATCCTCACCTTGTCCTCATTGTCAATGAGGTCAGCCCAATCAAAATCTTCAAGGCTAACGCGACGACGTGCGTGAGGGGTGTCAACCCTGGGGGTGTCACTGTGGCGGCTCGTCCGACGCTGTGCGGACGTGGCACCGATCTGCTCGAAAAAGGCATTTTTGCCGGTAACGGCTTCTTCGCGAACTGAACCGCGCAACTTAGACCCGTCCTGCTGGACAAGGTGCTGGACGTTGGCGCTGTACTGTTCGACGAAGGCCGTTGTCACTTGAATAGACATACGGGTTCTCCAATAAAAGTTGAAACAGTAAATTTAGGGTTATCGCCTACGACGGCCCAAGCTGCCTTTGTGCTTGTGCGGGTTCCACGCGGAATTGTCCACCTGTTAAAAGGCAAGTCAATAGTATCTTGCTTCTTTGATGCGCGCAAACACAAAAAAACCCCGCTTTACACGGGGCTTTCTTCAGTCTGTCTTAGGCGGACGCCCTCGCTTTGGCTTGTCGGATTTAATTACCCAATCATAATATATCTGAGCAGCTTTCACCGTTACCTCGGGGCTTCCTGTCTGGGCAAGTCGCAGACATTGCAGTTTTACAACATATTCTTCCATAATTATTCAGGATGGGCTTGATTAAACAATGCCTGAACCTTCTTGACCATAGCATTGTGTTCTGGGTGCCGCCTATCTGTATAAGCCGCGTGACCCATAATTGTCGATGCTTCAGCCCTAGCTTCCTCTGGCGTCAACGCCATCTGCGTTCCGCTGGACGGTCCAGCCAAATCCTTGTCAGCCATTGTTGTCTTGGCAATGTTGGCAAACGCCTTCAGAACATCTGGGTCATTCCCTAGTCCGCTGGCTTCCATCTTGGCTGCCAACTGTTCGCCGCCGTATTGAGCAAATGCTTTGTGGGCAAACTTTACGTTTTGATCGTAAGCACGACCCCATTCTGCTTTCAGCGCGATTTCGCCCTGTTCCATAGATTGATCAATGATACCTTTATAGGCTTCATGTTGATTACTCATGTTGCCAGCTTGCCATGCTACAAGGCTTTTGACTTGCTCCGCATTAAGGCCCAGCTTGTGCGCTTCCTGCTTAAACGACGAAAGCGTTTCATCGTTGAACTGACCAGCGATTTCTTCTGGCAAGTTTTCCGGAAGTTCAATTTCGTATTTTTCAGGGCTTTCAGGGCGACCAAGGAACTCGTAAACGTCATCCCAATCGCTATCCGTAACTGGTTTTGCAATCTTATCTCGCCCAAGGTGCGATTGCAGATTGACGTAAGACGCCGCGAGGCTGTCTACGTCCTTGAATTTCGAGAAACTTGGATTGTCCCGAAGGTCTTCTGACAACGACGAACGCCAATTATCGTCGTTGCTTGTTTCTGTCTGAGGGGCCGTTTCGCTAACTGCTTCTGCATTATCCACCATTTCGGCGGGTGCGGTGTCGTTAGGCATTGGCTTCAATCTCCTGTGAAAGTTCTAAAAATCGTTCCGGTGTTTCGTCTAGCATCGTGAGAACCATCAACGCGACATTCCTCATGCCTTCGTTAAAGGCAGCATTTTCCAGCGCTTCGCCTGGAACAAACGAAGGCCGCAAAACACCGCACTCACGACAAATGTGGGAAAGAACTCGCTTGCCTTCTTCTGATCCGAAGACAAATCGAAAGTCGTCTTTGCTAACCTTGGACAAGATTCAACCCAGCCTCTCCTGCTGTTTTGGCTACGTTCGCGCCCTTCTGCATCATGTCCATGACTTCAGCGCCCTGCATCATCTGCTGCTGCGCCGCTTGGGCCTCCTGCTGCGCCTTGGCCTCTTCCATCAATTCCTCGTTTGATTTTAGAAGCATCGGCGGCACGCCATTGAGTCCCGCAATGTGCCGGACGGTATCTGCGCCCTTTATGACTTGAGCAGCCTGTGGGTCCATGCCAGCAATCGGGCCAACGAACTCAAGGGTTCGCATAATACCCTGTGTCTCAGTCTGTCGTTGCGCGCGCGCAAGCGGAGATACATATTCAATTTTCAACTCTTGTTCAGAGATAGATTCAGGCGGCTCTGGAAGGCGACCAGCGCGCAACAGAACGCCGTAAATGCGCTCGATCATAGGCCCAAGGAACTCAGACTGAAGACGCCCTAGCGTCGGCCCCAGCAGGCGTAGCGTGCGCTCCGTGCGCTCAACAACTTCCGTCGCTGTCATGCGCGGTGCGCCTTGGAACTGCAATTGGTCGAGGAAGAACGTGGTTCGGATGCGATCACGCAGATCATTCATCATTTCGTAACTGAGGCCGATATTGCCACCGGTAAGCAGCGGCTCAATGCGCGCTCCAGACGACGCACGGTAATAATTCAAACCGCCCGGGATGGTGCGAACTGGACCAAGCACGCCGTCATCAGGAACCAGAAGCGGCGGATCAACAACTTTCTGCGCCGCTTTAATAGTGGTCTTCATCATTTCCTGGAGCATCTTGATATCAGGCAACGCCGTCATGGCTGGCGACCGACCAAATACCTCACCGACCGCCTTGGACCAGCGACTTACCATGTATGGCGTCTCGTCGAATCCGCCTTCTGCCAGGACGTGATGCTCTTTTTCGTCAATATATATCGACGCCACGGGCAACATGGTTGCCGCCAGCTTGCCCTTGTCCACATCGTCACGCGGGTACACACAATGCAAAAGTTCGATTTCCTTGTCGAACTCCTGCTTCTCGTACATTCGCTTGATGCGCGGAGATAGAGACTCCTCGCCCCACTTCTGCACGATCTGGCGGACGGTCATCTTGAAACTGCGAAAAACCGTATCAATGATGCCGTCAGCGTTCTCAGCAATGAAGATTTCATCAATATGAATGGCTCGGAAACTGATCCCCTCACGGGTTGATGGCTCGCCAATAAACATGCACGCCGTGCCGATAGAGCAGAGCGACAGATAGTATTCGTGGATGTGCGACGGGAACGCCACCGATGGTGCCGATAGCTCAGCCATCACAGCGTTTGTCGTGTCCTCAAGCCACTGCTTGGCCTCGGAGCCGCTTCCAGTGCCTTGGCTGTCGTCCTTAACCCGCAAGCTGAACCAGTTAGACGCTGGGTTCGTGAGCATTCCGTGCAGGCCAGCGGCCAGCATTTCATTGGCGTGCATCCCCGTGCTGTCGTAGACCAGCGTTGTGCGCTTGTCACCCTTGGACCGCTTCAGGTTGAAGTCGGCTTCGTTCGGCAGAACAAAATTGGACAGGTCTTGCCAATGCGTTTCCCACGAGCCGCGCTGGGCCTTTAGTTTGCCCTTACGTTTGACAAGGTGAATTACCTGTTCCTGACTAATCATGCGGGTGCCTTAGACGGTTGGGAATGCGAAGGCTTGGAAATTGAAATCCGCTACAGTCACAGAAGCTGTGCTTGTTTCGTTCGTAACGTGGATCTCCAGATAGTCGTTCACGCTCATCAACGCGCTACCCTGCACCACGACCGCGCCCAGTTCGCCAGATGCAGTGACTTTGCGACTTACAAGGCTGGTGGTCACCAACGAGCCGGACGTTCCGCTGTCGTCGTAATGCCAACCTTTTAGAGACAAGACTTGGTTATTAGACGCCGCCGAAAGCGAGCAGGACGCGCTAAACAACACAAGCCTATTCGGCGCGCCGGTATAGCGCAGCCGCCCGGTATTCGTGGCGTTGTTGTCAAACAGCAACTCATTGCCCGAAAGCGCCGTAGTTCCAGAAATCTTGTAGTAAGTGCCGGCAACAGCAATGGTTGTAGCCGTTGCGTTGCCCTGCATCGAGCACTCGCCGAATGACGGACGCAACGAAACAATCAAATCCCGCATATCGTTTGCGGTAATTTCGTTAGCCGCTTGCCCGTCCTGAAATACGCCAGACAACAGGGCGGCTGTGGTGCGGACTGTATCAACCATTATTCACCAAGCAGCATTTTCTTGCCGCCTGTCTCTGCGTCACCGACGCCAGTGGACCCGGTCAATATCGTTGATGCGCGGCCCTTTGCACCAGCAGCGCGACGACGAGCGTCCTGTTCAGCGGCGCGCACTTCTTCCGCCGATTTCTCAGGTGGCGGTGGCGGTGGCGGAGGGGGTGCCGGGGCTGATGGAGCTGAAAACATGCCGCCCATATGTGAAATCCTCTAAAAAGTTCTGCCGCTTCGGTAAGTTATATCACCGGAATCGGCTTTTTGTAAATGATGTACTTCTCAGTGTATCCAAGCCGCTCGTATAGCCGCCCGGTCCGCTCCGGCGTGATGCCCGCCGACACACCTAGCATGGGTTCTTTGACGCCCTTTTCCTCACACCAGCCGGTGTACAGCTTGACCAGCCGCGCACCTATCGTGCCGCCCCGGTGCTCTGGCATTACATAAATCGCAAGGTCGCCGCTGGTCAGGTCATTGCCGAAGAAATGCGGCGCAACATAGCCGATACAAAATCCAATGATGCCGCCATCGCGTTCAGCGACCAGCACAAGCCACGCTTCAGGGTTGCCCAGAATCGTTTCGCCAAGGTGGCGCAGCTTCCCAGGATCAAAGTCAAGTTTCGCATATCTGCTTTCCTTGTGCATCGCCGCGCCCATGTCGATCAGGACGGGTATGTCCTGCGCGGTCATGGGGCGGATCATTTGCCTTTGGGCTTCTTGGGCTTGGCCTTGCCCATCTTGCGGTATTCTTCGGTCAGTAGCGTTTTGATGTTGTCGCTCATTTCATCATTCTTTTCAGTTTATCAACAAATTCGAGTTGTTCTTTAGTGGGCTTACCGGCGCTGGGGTCGCCGGTTAGAATCCTCGATGCGATAGTCGCCGCCCTGTCCTGCGGGGAAGCGTCTTTGTAAGCGTTGCTGTCTAGAAACTTTTTCTGTTCGTCGGTTAGTGAAAATGTCGGCTTTGCCTTCTCATCCGTTCTCATGATGATCCGGGCACTTTCGTTCTGGAAAACGCTATTTTTCTCGGCTTCTGTCAGATTTGAATACGGGTTAATGATGACTCGGTTATCTTCTGCCGCCATTCCAGTGACTGTCGGGTTTGCCTTGAAATAATCAAGCTCGCTTTGGTACGGCGTGCGAAGGCCAGTCTGTTGTTTCGGTTGCTGTTGCGGTATTCCACCCATATCAACCTCCAATCGCCACGGCCTGACGGCCCCGGTAGTCGTCTCTCTTGTACTGGTTAATCAGTTCCGGGGTCTCGGTCCCGGTCAACCAGATCACGTTGCCAACAACGTCGCCGATGTTCATTTTGGCACCGAATAGTATCTGTTGCCGTATTTTTTAACGACAAAACCCCTTGCCTCCTCCCCGGCTACTGCCTCCGAAAAGCTCTCGTGAGACCGGCCCTTCAGAATTATATAACTTTCATCTGGGAGATTATGTTTCTTTTTTGAGCTATCGGACGCTGGCGCGACGCTTCCCCAATGTCCCTTGTTTTCTGCTGTACCATCTCCTGTCGGCCCCATACCAAAGGACCGCGCTGTTGTATAGTCATATTCTGCGCCTTCCGGGTCAAACGGCGGCGATGGTAAGCTATTCTGTGGTTGCTGTGGTAAGCCACCCATATCAATCCCCTATCGCAACGGCCTGACGGCCCCGGTAGTCGTTGGTGTCGTAGCTCATCACGTTGTAATCCATGTCCGCTACCGCTTGCTGGCGATATACCTCGTTGCTTTTGTTGACCAGCTTTGGGAATAGCTCGGTAAATCCCCAGACCATAGCATCAACCCGGTCGGGCGATCCGTCGCCTTCGTACCCGGCGGCGGTCATCTGGCACATCTCGGATTCCAATTGCGGGAACGTGCCGATGTGGTGGATGCGGCCCAACGCGTACAGCGCCGATATAGGTTCAGCACGTACGTGCTTGCCCCGTGTGGCGTGCACCTCGATGATATTGATACCAGGGCGCACGCTGTTCAGGACGTGGCGGCACATATCGCCGCCCTGGTTCTTTTCGATCACAATCCCGTCCGCATCGTAGCGGTCATACAGGGCGATGGCACGCCTTGCCCATTGCTCGGGTGCGCCCCGCGTCGATCCGTCTTCCAGCACGTAGCCATGCCCGGATTGGCTGGACGCCACCGCCAGGACGCCGTGGCTGTCGGAATGCTCGTGGCTTGATACCGCCGGATCCACCGCTATCAGGATGCGGGATAGATCATTCGGCACCTCGGTTTGCCGCCCGTCGTTGATGTCGCGCATTGTCCAGATTGCGCCGACCGCCTGGGGCTCATAGTCGCCTTGCCAGATGTGGCTGTACCGATCGGGCCGCATACGGTGATCAAGCGCCCGTTCCGCTTCCAGTTCCTTGGGAAACCACGGGTTCGAATCGTAGTTGACCTGTACAACAGCCGCGCCCTCCGGCACATCATCGCCGCGCAGGAATTTGTCAACCGCATCCATACGATTGCGCGGGTTCCAGCTAAACCAGATTTGCGAGCCGGGAGCCCGGATCGTCGGTCGGAGTAGCTCCAGCGATTTGGCCGAAAGCGTCTGGGCTTCCTCCGCCCATGCAATGCGGAAGCCCTCCAACGACTTGATGCTTTCCGCCGTGTGGTCCTGCATGCCAACGAACATCACAAGGCCGCCCTGGGCCGTCTCGATCCGGTCGTGCTTGATTTCGAATTGAGACGCCACCCCGAGAGCGGTGATCTTGTCGCCGATTAGCCTATACGCCGACTCACGCAATGACTTCTGGACTTCACGGATACAGACGACGCGAATCGTAGGATCGGCCACCATTTCGTCAACAATGCGCTCCGCAAAATGGTGTGATTTGCCGGACCCACGGCCACCATGCGCGCCTAGATACCGCAGCCCCGGCGCGAACAGCGGGCGGAATACGCCTGGCGTCTGAATTGTTAGCTTTGCCATCTTGGAGCCTCACACAGCGCCATAAGGTGTTTTTGGCTACCCATGCAGCCAAATGTCCAGCATCGCCGCCCACGGGCCGCCCTAGCGCGTTTATGGGCTATTCTATGCATCCACCACCTTGAATTCACCGTCGACCATCTTCATCGGGCCTTCATGCGCCGGGCCTTCGATAAATACCCGCTCAATTCGCTCAATGGTTCCAGTATGTTCAATTGTCTGTTTTTCAGACCACCCGGCGCGGCAACCGAGAATGTATTTTTGTGCGCCAATGTCTCCGCCGATGGCCTTGGCATACATAGCGCCAGCGATTTCCTCGACCAGGACGTCGCCGGCCCGCGCCAGTTCGTCGGCGTAGTATTTTTGTAAAGTCGGCAATGAAATGCCCATCAAGCGAGCAATCCCATCGTGCCGAACACCTAACGCCGCAGCTTGAAGGGCACGGCGCTTAGTTTCGTCTGTTGGAACGTGAACGGGGCGTCCGCGAGGCGTTCCACGAGGCACATATTTAGTCGGCATACAAAAAATCTCGCCTACAAACCGCTGATTTCCGCCAGATACTAACATTAATGAAAAATAAATCAAAAATAATTAAAAACACCCCTTGCACACCGGACACAGTGCCCGTATATTCCAATCATCAACAGGGCAACATGCCCGCCAACGATAGGAAACGAACAATGAACATTTCACTTACGCCAAAATCACGCAACAAAAAAACCGGCCCGATTCCGGTATCGACATCCAGCGCAGAAACTTGCCCGACGACCTGCCCATTTAAGGGCAACGGGTGTTATGCCGAAGGTTATCCGCTCAAAGGGCGATGGGCCGAAGTCACAACTGGCAAACGTGGCGGGAAGCTTTCCGATTTCGTGGCCAAGGTCGCGGCATTACCAGAAGGCCAGTTTTGGCGTCATAATCAGGCGGGCGACTTGCCGGGCGATGGTGCAAACGTGGATCGTGGCGGTCTGCTGGCAATTGCAAACGCCAACGAGGGGCGTCGCGGCTTTACGTACACTCATTACGATGCAATTGCGAACAAGGGAAACCGTGCCGCAATCGCAACAGCCAATGCGCTTGGCTTTACTGTTAACCTTTCCGCCAACAATTTAAATCACGCCGACGAGCTGGCGGATTTAGGAATCGGCCCGGTAGCAACCGTGCTGCCGCATGATTTTGACGCGCGGAAAACCACCACACCCAAAGGCCGGACTGTTATCCAATGCCCGGCCACATATCGCGACGATGTAACATGTGCCAGTTGTCAATTGTGCCAGCGACAAGTGAACCGGGCCATTGTCGGATTCCCGGCGCACGGTATCAGTAAGAAACGCGCTACGCTCGCCGCTGCCAACGCTTAGATTAATTAACCGGGGCTTTCGCCCGCCAACAAGGGAATCAAAATCATGTACATTACAGGCAAGCCATTAGACACCCTAGCCGCCGAAGCAGTTCTTTACGACTGGGCGTGTGGCAATCTCAAAACAGCGCACACGAAACGCGCCATAGCCGCGCTAGGCTTCACCGCTGATTTTCGACAGGCCGATATAGGAAATTGGATCGACGCGACTTATCGCGACGGCTCTTCTGTAACGCTTTACATCTAACCCAACTCGGAGGGGCTTCGGCACTTCCCCCTAAAGGGCAACATGCCCGCCAACAAGGGAATCAAAATCTGTCTCTTATACACATCTGACGCTGCCGACGAG
>OLHY01000236.1_pt1 | contig 20333 bp, 13 predicted proteins | sample 1609411 | NCBI WGS metagenome assembly OLHY01 (sample SAMN05416817, study PRJEB24817) | seawater metagenome | isolation source: Sea water | place: Canada:Atlantic | collected 2013-07
TACACTAGATCGCTCGTCGGCAGCGTCAGATGTGTATAAGAGACAGATACTGTATGATGCCCCCAGGCGTATGATGTTGAAAACCAATGCTGCCCCGATACGGAGGTTTGAGATCGCGGGCATGGGAGACCGCTTCACCGTTCACCAGCACCTCCGCAGTGGACCCGCGATTGAAGATCTGCAGCAGAAACCACTCCTGGTCACGACTGAGCACACGCTCTGCAGGTGCTATCCCATAGAAGCTCCCGGTGGGATTGGTACTGTCGGGAGCATTGAAGCACTGAACCTCTACCCGACCAGGACCGCCATTGAAGAGCACACCGCCATTTCCGTTCACGATGGTCTTGACCCAGACCTGGAGCTCAAAGGGGCTGGAGAATTCAGCCCGAGTCATCGCAGCGCCATCTTTGCCCTGACCCGTGAGCACCTCGTCTTCGATGCGCCAATCGGAGTGCCCCTGTACATGCATACCAGCCATGCCGGATCGGAATAGCGGTTGCCAGAGTTTTTCCTGATCGGGCAGCTCACGGATTTGTATGTTCCTGAACGACGCGCGGCAGCCAATGTTCTGGATGCCAATAAAGCCCCGACGCAGTCGGTGCCTGAAGGCAGCGTCGGTGTCCATCGAAATGTCATGAATCAGCTCGCCATTGAGCGTCACGCGCAGATGAGGCCAATCGCATTTGATCTCACAGTAGTTCCACTGCCCGGACGGAAGATTGGCAATGCTGAGGGGAGCCGCCGCATCATAAATGGCCCCCGGCGAGCGAAGCCCATAGGACTTTTGATCATGCCGCAGATGGATCTTGAATCCCAGCTTCGAGCCGGGTCCATCCAATGGGGCATGCAGGAGAACTCCACCCTCGTACCAGCCCTCGGTCTGGTACTCAAAGCGGAGCACAAAGTTCTCGTATTCCCGCTCACTGCGCAGCCAGGAAGGATAGGGACCAGCGCCGGTCGAGACAATGGCAGAGTCCCTGACGATGAACGCGTCAGCCGGTTCCACGGCCACCCACCCCTGCAGGTTCCTCCCATTGAACAGGGGCGTAAATCCCTCCTCCGCCGCGGCGCTGAGCCGCAAGGGCGCATGCAGCGCGATCCACATCACCAATAGAACAATCCTACAGTGCCTCTGTCGCATCAGCTGTTCGTTGTCACACCTAAAACTCATTATAACACTATAAAAAATTGTGGAGCCGACTGCTGCGACTCACCACAGCTCACCAGCACCATGGCTGCAGTTGTTGTGAGTGGGAGGTGTTTCATTTCCGTTTAAATAATGGGGAGACAACAGCTTAGCTCTTTTTGACTGCAAGTCGATCTAATTCCTCTGTTGGCACTTCTTTGCCGCTTAAGTTCACAGAGGCTACTTTTCCTGTGGTTTTATTAAACTTGATCTTTATTGCTTCTGATTTCTTTTCCGTTGTTCCTTCTGGAATCAGGAGTTCACCTTCTGCTTTCCAAGAACCAATTATCCTGCCGTCTTCAGATCTTCTTAATCTTCATCTCGCTCATAATCTTGATCACACTCGGATTTCTCTCCTCGGGTTGGCGATGAAGAGTCAGATCATGCCTCCAGCATGCGTTGAAACAGGTTTTGAGTGATTTGTTGGACGCGCTCGTCAGGGCCTTGTTGCGTTACTCCATGCCTTGTCGGATTTTTGTGACTCGGTGGGCTGGATAAGCCATTGGCCCACCAAATCGTAGCCGCATTAAAGACGACATTGCCCTTGGGACCGTCGTAGAGAGTCGAGGAATAACGCCCCACCTTTTTACCCTTAATCGTGGCATCTCCTTCCGCGACGATATTCATCCCCGGCAGGTTCATGGCCGGAGCTCCATGCCACTCCCAGCCCAAGAGGCCATTGATGGAATCCCCCTTTTTCATTCCAGTCCCCTCGAAGAGCCAATGCTCGGGCATCACACAGGTCCAATCGCCCGCGCCCAAGCCGCGCCCACTAGGTTGTTGATGGTCCAGTCGTCCTCCCATGAGCTGAGCGCCATCGGGGCCCATATTGAATTCAAAGCCTTCCTGGTTTTGCATCTGCCTTTTTTTGGCTTCGGGAATTTTTTCAGGCATGGGCAGAAACCAACCTTCGCGTCTTACAGCGCGGTTGGGTGTTCCATCGCTAGAAGGCAGCATTGGAACAACGCATAGAACGGAATTGCCACCGAAAAAAGCCAAGCTCACACCTGCGTCACGCGCCTTACTGACATTATCGTACATCTCCAGGGACCAATACTCGTCATGCCCCACCGAAATAAATCCTTTGGTCCGCAGTAATCCCTTCGGATCAGCGTGGGTATCGACATTGGAAATGTAAGACACATCGTATCCGTGTTGCTCCATCCAATACGAAAGCGGGAATTCCCAGGGCAGGTATTCGCCGGAACCGCCGGAAGTCTTGTGCTTGTTCACAGGATGGGTAAACAAGCCGTAGGGACGGTTGAAACTCACCGTTCCACTGGGGACACCCTTGGAATCGAAGCCTGGGTGATCGGTATAAATCGAGTAGTCAGCAGGCCAACGATTGTAGGCGCTCCAAGTCAGTTCGCTGCATTGAAACAGGAAATCACAGGGGCGGTCATCGCGCACGATGAAGATGACATAGCTCTGAATATTCTCCTTCTCCGCCGTCAGCTTTCCCAGGTAGACGCCGCTCAGCCAATCCTCGGGGATCTCGAATTCCACGGACGGATCCCAATTGCACTCCCGCACATGGTTTTCGCCCACCGGCGGATCTATCTGAGTCTTGCCCTTGAGGGAGTCGAAACGTTTCATCAGCCGCGCACCATCACCGTTGTAATAACCAGTACGGAAAATCTCCAACTTGAAATCGGAGACAGGATTCGTGCTGACCATGACGCGCAGCTTCTCACCCGCACGCACGCTATTGGCAGAACAGTAGCCTTCAATCCATGGGCAGCGCCCGTTGTTGAGAATTTTGTTAATCTTTCCGGGAAGCTGGCGAGTCTGAGTCAGCTGCCAATCGCGCGTGCCTGATTTGGCGTTTTCAATCTGAATCAGATTATGTTTTCCTTTTTTGGATACATGCGCTTGAGCAAAAACGCTCGAAGGACTGAGCCCTCCGGCGGCAAGGCCAAGACCTGCCAGTGTAACGCCTTTGACGAGATCGCGACGATTCAGCCCGCCTCTGGGTTTTCTGAAATTTTGCATAATGTTTAAAATTACTTTCGTTTCCTGGACTCAAAAAAGGCTTCGATAGCGCCCATAGGTTCATGGTAAGCGGGAATCTCTTCACGCATAATCGACTTGATATTCTTGTACTCAGGGTCACCCGCAAGGTTCGTCCACTCCCACTTGTCCTTCGTGTGATCGTACAATTCTTCTGTTCCGTCTTCGTAGATGATGTAGCGATAGCGCTTGGATCGAACCCCGTAGTTCTTGTATCCAAAAGTGGTTACTGTCGCATCATCCCATGCGGCGTCCGGATTCTTCATCAACACAGAGAGATTGTTGCCTTCCAACTGTCCTTGCGGCGGCTCGAGCCCGGTCAATGAGGCCAAGGTAGGATAGATGTCCAACAGGTTCGCCGGCTTGTCGGTAACGGTTCCTGGCTTGGTTACCCCTGGCGCCACCCAAATAAGGTTGACCCGTGTGGCCCTTTCCCAAAGGGAGTACTTTCCCCAACGTCCTTTTTCGCCAAGCTGGAAGCCGTGGTCGCTCCACAGCACGATAATCGTATTGTCAGCGTATTTGGAATCCTCAAGCGCCCCAACGATCCGGCCAATGAGGTCATCCACCATGGAAGTGCACGCCAGGTAGGCCTGGATCGCCGGCTTCCATTGATTCATGGACCTGATTTTCTTCAACCACGGATTGTGGGCCATCTTGGCATGAGCTGCAGGCACATCATCCAGGTCATCTTCCCGGAAACCTTCCGGAAGCTTGATGTCCTCCAGAGGGAATCGATCGAAATACTCCTGAGGCGCGTAGTTGGGCAGATGAGGCATGAAAATACCGGCACCCAGAAAGAAGGGCTCCTGCAGTTCTTCATCACGCAGCTTCTTGGTCGCCCAGTTGGCGGTGATGCCATCGGGGTGGTCGTCGACCGTTACACCCGGGAGAAATGGTCCCCAATCCGCCTGCCTTGCCCACCCGTTCATAGGCAATTTTGAGGCAAACTTCAGGCCTTGGAAGGAAGGAAGGTCCTGCGTTTTACTCGGGAAATAATCATCGAAGCCTCGCCCTTTGACTTCTCTCTGGAAATGACCGCCGTGAAACAGTTTTCCAACGCCGGCGACGTAGTAGCCGTTCTGTTGGAAAAACTCGGGCAACAGAACCGAATGATTGAGGATCGGATTTCTCGTAAACGAATTCTTGTTTACGTAATTGCCTGAAGTCGACGCACTGATCCCGCTCATGATGGCAGACCGTGAAGGACCACAAGCGGGCGCCGCGCAATGGGCATTTGCAAACAACATGCCCTTCTTCGCCAGCTTATCCATGTGTGGCGTCCTGGCCTGAGGGTTCCCCTTGAGGGTGTCCGTCCAGTCATTCAGATCATCGATGGCGATGAACAATACGTTGGGCCTTTGTTTAGCCCTGACATTTGCATACGATTTCGTCGCACAAAACAACAAAATGGACAGGGTGAGGATCGTGATTCGTGTCATTGGTGCGTTATTTCTTCATTTGTTTTTAATCATGGCTCAAACAAGCTCCCACAAATCCACGGATCGAACACCCACCTGAGGTTTCTTGAACCATGGTGGTCGAATCAAGTCACCTGGAAGAATAAGTCGCTGGTCTACGGTTGTGACTCTACATTGTTTCAAAAGATCCATTAAAAGCAAGATCATCCTCATGGGAACCTTTCACCGTTTGAAACAGGCGTGCAACAAAAAGGGAATCAGATTTCCACGTTGCACTTCATATACTGCGTGGCAGGCAGGGCTTCATGATCCAGATATCGATCACTCAATGAAAAAACACACTTTCAACAATGGGCTTTTGTGACTGCTATCTCCGAAAGCATTGTTTGCATGTTTTGGTGAGCCTCACGGAAGGTTTACGTTCCGAATTTGTTCCGGAGACTAGCAAGGAGTGCTTTTAGCTAGTAATAAGTGGAGCGGGTGAAGGGAATCGAACCCTCTCCACGCTCAAAATTCCAATGGATAAGTGGCTAAGACAGCGCAAACCCCACTGTCTCCTCCTTTTTTCAATGAATTTCACACAGATTCAGTGAATGTGTTAGTAGGCATTGCCAGTCTCAAAATTTATTCAGATTCTTTACCCTCTAGTATTTTTTCTGGGAAATTGCTTCGCGTAGATCAGCGAACGCGACCGAATTACCTGTGCCTTGGACGTCGCCTATCTCATTACATTTTTAATCTCTTTGGAAACTTCAATTATGTAGGTTTATTCTGGTATTGGTATTGTTTCATCTGATTTAAACGCTGCACAGGAAGTTGACAGGGCAACTTTCGAATTGTAATTAATTTTCTCTATGTTAGTGAAAATCCGTTACAGTTTAATCCTAATTTCCGGATTTCTTTGTTTCTTTGAGACGAAGTCCAAAGAGATTCCTGCTTTCCCCGGGGCTGAAGGTTATGGGATGTACACGGTAGGCGGACGCGGTGGTCGAGTGATTAAAGTACGCAACCTTAACGACAGTGGAGATGGTAGTCTTCGTGCTGCCGTTGAAGCGAAAGGACCTCGCATTGTCATTTTTGATGTCTCGGGCACGATTGAATTAAAGAGCCGACTGAAAATACAAAACGGCTATCTTACGATTGCGGGGCAAACCGCTCCCGGAGATGGGATCTGCCTCAAGAACTACGAGGTATTCCTTGATGCCTCTGAAGAAGTCATTATTCGATACATCCGTTTTCGAATGGGAGATGAGGCACGACAACAGGGGGATGCGATTGGCGGCCAAAAGAACCGGAACGTCATAATTGATCATTGTTCTGCGAGTTGGTCTACTGATGAATGCGCTTCGTTCTATGCGAACGAGAACTTCACAATGCAATGGTGTTTGATCGCCGAGAGCTTGCGGAACTCTGTACACAAAGGCGGCAAACATGGGTTTGGTGGTGTTTGGGGGGGCAAGAATGCCTCATTTCACCATAACCTATTGGCACATCATGACAGCAGAAATCCAAGGTTAGGGGAGTATGTGTCTTCTTACGCGCTGTCGGACCTCGTCGATCTCAGGAATAATGTCATCTACAACTGGGGAGGAAACAGTTGCTATGGGGGCGAAGGGATGAACGTCAATATTGTGAATAATTATTATAAACCCGGGCCCGCGACAGTTAAGAATCAAGAGAGAATTATTGCAGTCTGGAATCGGGTCGAGACCTGGGATCCCCTCTACAATGTTTGGGGAAATTTTTACATCGCTGGCAACAAACTTATCGGGTCCGAAAGAGCAACAAAGGATAACTGGAGATTCGGTGTCCAATTCGATTCCAAGTGGAAACACATGTCAGAAGAGGACAAACAAATGCTCCGACTGAATAGTCCGTTAGAGGCAGGTATGGTGACGACCCATTCTGCCGAAGAAGCCTATCAAAAAGTACTTCAGTTTGCTGGGGCCAGTGTGAAGCGAGACTTGGTCGATCAGAGAATCCTCAATGACGTCGCTAGCGGAACAGTGAGCTTTCCAGATGGAGGTAACGGCAGCACAGATGGCTTTATTGATACGCAAGCAGCAGTCGGGGGGTGGCCTGAACTGAAGTCGCGACCAGCCTCTTTGGATAAGGACGATGATGGAATGCCTGATGAATGGGAGCTTGCCAATGGATTAGATCCCGATGATTTCCGGGACGGAATTGAAGACATTAACAATGATGGCTATACCAACGTAGAAGATTATCTGAATAGTCTTTCCCTTCAGTACTATGACACGCGACCTCTTGTAAACTTCGTAAGGCCCCCACGAAACCAAATATTCATCACTCAAAACGAAGCGGTAATTGAAGTTGAGGCTTATGTAAACGACTACAACGGTGGTTCAATATCTGAAATGGAATTGTATCTGGACGGGCGAAAAATAAAGAGGCTAGAAGATTCCCATAGCATCATAGCGACATTGACCAACGTGTCTCCCGGTTTACACGAGATTCTTGTCAAGGCTGAGGATAATTCTGGCAATGTCAACCGAGAGCGAATTCCTGTTTTCGTCGGCATGAGAAAGGTGGCGCTAAAAATCGAAAAGGATGTGCCGAACGGACACGCTGAACTCGAACCTGAGGGAGGTCTCTACGTCGACAACATTCCGGTTAAGGCCACAGCAATTCCGAAAAAAGGCTACCGCTTTCATAGTTGGATTGGTGATATGGAGAGTGAAGATCGTGTGCTGACAATTAAAACAAATCGAGATCTCACCTTAAGACCAGTATTTGTGAGCGAGGCAAACCCAGTGGAGCTATACCGTAAGCCGATACGGATCTCATTTGGTCCCTTGGAAGGATTTTACGCAACTGCTGGATACCAGGTCGACGGGGGCGCTCCGTATGGCAAGAAATTGAGTGGATATACTTATGGCTGGCTTGAGGGATACAACATGGCTGGCTCAGTGGGTGACTCGCAAACCAACATGCTCTTCGCAGCCTGCAATGTTTTTGAAACCCAGCGTAGCAATCATTCATGGGGCATCGCTTTACCTGCAGGGCTCTACAATGTGAGATTGGGGCTTGGGGCCAGGGGGCCTCAAGACACCGTAAACGTTACCGTAGGGCAGTTACGTGCTGATGGCAGTAAGATATCCATTCATGACCAAATAGGTGCGGGTGAATACAAGGAGTATTTGTTAGAGAAAGTAGAACTTAAAGATGGAGGCACCGTTCTTTCCGATGTGCGTTTGTCCTTAAGTAGCGTGAATCAAACTGAGATTTACTTCATTGAAATTGATTCTTTGAGAATAGATGGGCTGAGAAAGTTGAGGGTGACACGTGGTAGCGGTAGCGGACGATACTACGAGTTTGGCAAACCAATTATTATTGTTGCTGACCCACCTGCTGAAGGAATGGTTTTTGATCGATGGGTTGGCAATGCTGAGCCTCAATATTTTGAAGGAGTTGACCAATGGTATCATAGTTCAGAGTATATTGATGATATTTATTCGCCCACAACATTTGTGACAAGACTGGATTATGTGACCTCAGTAACTGCGACCTACAAAGAAAAACGGTAAGGGAGTCGACATTAATAAACCATAGAGACCAGAGAGCTGAGTTGAAGCGTAAGATCTCAGATTGTGCTCATTGAATCCGTGGTGAAAACCCGTATCTTGACTGCTCTGTCGTAGCGGTAAACCGTTCAGAATGAAGGGTGGATAAGTGGAGCGGGTGAAGGGAATCGAACCCTCGTAGCCAGCTTGGAAGGCTGGAGCTTTACCACTAAGCTACACCCGCTTAAGAAGTTCATAGTTTACTGACGAAGCTTGCCTTGTCAATTCCCTCTTGAGTATCTTTTTGATCAATGGAAAGTTTACTTATTCAAAACGGTCGTGTTATCGATCCCGCCAATGGTATTGATGCCCATCAGTCCTTACTGATCCTGAACGGAAAGATAGCTGCCCTGGGTGCCGAGGCCGAAGCAAAGGCTGGTGATGAGATCAAGGTCATTGACGCCAGAGGGAAAGTTGTCTGCCCTGGCCTTGTGGATATCCATGTGCATCTTCGTGAACCAGGTCAAAGTGCCAAGGAAACCATCGAGACAGGTACCAAAGCCGCGGCTTTGGGTGGTTTCACTACAGTAGTGTGCATGCCAAACACCACTCCTTCGATTGATTCACCTGGGACGGTTGCCCTGATTCAGGATGAAGTGGAAAAAAGTGCGGCCATCAATGTGTTCACGACTGGGGCTATTACCAAGGGCATTCAGGGAGACGAACTCGCGCCGATCGGTTCACTGCACGGTGCAGGCGTGGTCGCCATCACCGATGACGGACGTTGCGTGCAGAGCAACGAACTGATGCGTCGCGCCTGTGAATATGCCAAAATGTTTGATCTTCCCTTGATGGATCATTGTCAGGACTACGATCTGGTCGGCAATGGGGTCATGAATGAAGGTCACTGGAGCAATGTGTTGGGACTCCCCGGGTGGCCAGCGGCGGGTGAGGAGATCATTGTCGCCCGCAACATCCAGATGGCTGAGTTGACAGGTACGCATATTCACTGTCAGCACATGAGTTCAGCGGGCGCAGTCAACTTGATCAGAGAGGCGAGAGACAAGGGCATTCCCATTTCAGGCGAAGCCTGCCCTCATCATTTCACACTCACCGATGCAGCCCTGGCTGGAAGCGCTCCCTTCTGGGAAAAAGAAGGCAAGCATTTGCTGGATGTGATCAAAATGGATTTCGAACGTCCTGAATGGGAATCTTACGACACCTTGTTCAAGATGAATCCTCCCCTGAGATCAGGTTCCGATCGAGATGCGGTGCTGCAGGGAGTCGCAGACGGAACCTTGAGCATCCTCGGATCGGATCACGCGCCACACTGCGGCTTCGAAAAGGAAGTGGAATTTGACAGCGCACCTTTCGGCATCACAGGGCTGGAATCGGAACTGGCGCTGGGTGTGATGCGTCTTTATCACACGGATATGATGAGCCTGAGTGAACTGATTCGTCGCTGGACCGAAGCACCCGCAAAACTGGTCAAGTTGGACAAAGGAACGCTTTCGGTTGGTGCAGACGGTGATGTGACGATTTTCGACCCGGAAGAGGAATGGATCTATGATCGCATGGATACTCCCAGCAAGGCGAATAATTCTCCCTTCCATGGATGGCCATTGAAGGGACGCAACAAAGCAACCATCCTCATGGGTAAAGTAGTTTTTGAGGCTTGAGACGCTGTTACGGCTTGCTTTTCGGTGGCTATTTTCTGTAGTCTGTCAACCATGAAGGCATCAATGGTTGACGTCACTAACAGGGATCGGATTCACGCTTTGGCCGATCGAATCATGGCAGGCGGATCGGTAGATCGCGACGAGGCGCTTTGGATGTTTCATCTGGAAAGTCAGGCGGATATCACCGATCTGATGTCTGCGGCCAACCGATTGCGGGAGCATTTTAAAGGCAACAAAATTCATCTCTGCTCCATCGTCAATGCCAAAGCCGGCGGGTGTTCCGAAAACTGCAAGTTCTGCTCTCAATCTGCTGCCTACACCACCGAATCTCCGCGCTATGGTTTTATTGATCCAGAACCTGTCAGTGAGGCCTCCAAAGAAGCCGAACAGAACAACGTGACCGCTGTGGGCTTGGTCGCAGCGTGGAAAGGCTTGCGCGAAGGCCCCGTCCTGGATGAGGTCTGTGACCGCATCCGTGAAATGGCTGCGGATGGCAAGGTAAGGCCTGATGCCTCCCTTGGGCTGATCGACAGCCAGCAGGTAGCTGACCGCCTTAAAGACGCTGGACTGGCCTGTTACGGTCACAATCTGGAAAGTTCGCGCCGATTCTTCCCTGAGCATTGTACCACCCACACTTTCGAAGATCGCTTGCAAACGATCAAATACCTCAAGAATGCAGGAATCAAAATCTGCAGCGGCGGTATCATTGGTATGGGGGAAACGCGGGAAGATCGTTGCGATATGGCAATGCAACTACGCGAGATCGGGGCGAGTGTGGTACCGGTCAACTTTTTGAACCCCATCGAAGGTACGCCCTACGAAACGATGAAGCCACTGGCTCCGATGGAAATCCTGAAAACAATCGCATGCTTCAGGTTTATTCTACCCCAACAGGAAATCATGGTGGCAGGTGGCCGGACCGTTAATTTGAGGGATCTCCAGAGCATGGTCTTCATGGCGGGCGCAAGCGCGCTCATGGTGGGAAATTATCTAACGACACTGAACCAGCCTGCGGAGCAGGATCTCCAGATGCTGAAGGATCTGGGATTGGATCCTGACTGGGAGCCTCACGAAGATATGGAAAGCGATGGGTGTGGATCCAATGATGCCTGTGGTTGCGCTTCCAAAGAAGAGCCGGTCACGGCCTGAGCTCAAGCGTTCACACCTTTTTTTATCTCTCGCATGCCGGCAGATGTTTCAGGGAGATCGGGGAGGAACAAGGACGGATATCTCGGGCAGACCATTCAGGTAGATCGGGAACTGACCAGACTGAAAAATCAATCCATCCCTCTGGGCTGGATGACAGAATCGCTTCCTATTGGACATGATGATTCGTTGATGTTCATGCATCGCTCCGCTGTTTCAGCGTCGGCTCCTTCCATTTTGATCACGGCAGGCATTCATGGCGACGAACCCGCCACAACGATTTCTCTGTGCCAACTCATCTTGGAGGATGCTTTACCGAAAAACATCACTTACGCTGTTTTCCCATGCCTGAATCCGCGTGGGATGCGGATATCCCGCCGTGAAACACCGGAAGGAGTGGACCTGAATCGTGACTTCTTGGAAGCAGAAACAAAAGAAGTCCGAACCGAATTGAAAAAACTTCGAGAGTTCGAATCATTTGAAGTTGCCATATTACTGCATGAGGATTGGGAGGCGAACGGATTTTACTTGTATGAGCTCACGCAGCCGAACAAGCCTCCTCGGTTTGGGAGGTCTGTCCTTGATGCCGTTTCAAAGGTTTGCCCGATCGAAAAAAATGCCCTGGTTGAAGGCCATGAAGCAGATCGCGGATTGATCCACCCCCCCTACCATCAGGAGCAACGGCAGGACTGGCCGGAAGCATTCTACATGATGCACAACAAGACCGACCATTCATTGACTCTGGAGGCACCATCAGACTTTGACATGCAAGTCCGAATGAAAGCCTTGATGAGAGCGGTTTTGACAACAGCCGAGCTGGTGAGCGGCAAGGAAATATCAATAGTTAGGACCGACCCCTAATTTATTCACGGCGTTTGGAATCGATTGAAATAGTAACGGGGCCGTCATTGATGAGTGCAACTTTCATATCGGCACCGAAAATACCGGTTGGGACAGTCTTGCCGATGGCTAGCTCCAGGGTCTGAATAAAGGCTTGGTAAAGCGGCACGGCGACTTCGGGGGGAGCCGATCGAATGTAGGAAGGGCGGTTTCCTTTTTTGGTGCTGGCATGAAGCGTGAATTGACTGATGACCAGCACCTCGCCTTCCACGTCGGAAAGGGAGAGATTCATTTTATCATCAAGATCAGCAAAAATCCTGAGGCGAGCTATTTTTCCAACAAGCCAATCGATATCTTCCTGGATATCCTCCGACTCAATGCCGAGCAAAACCAGAAGCCCGCAACCTATTTCCCCATGAATTTTCCCTTCAATGGTGACGGAAGCCTCGACAACACGTTGAATGACAATGCGCATGCACGTGAGTGTATGTCATGGAATTCTCAGATCCAGAATCAAAACAGAGCGAAGATCAGGCACAGGACCAGGTTGACGTATCCAGCAGCAAGGATGTCGTCCATGACCACTCCCCAGCCTCGCGGCCATTTTTGGCTCGGGCCAACCGGCCATGGTTTCCAGATATCAAATATCCTGAACAGAATGAAGACAGCCAGATGAAGTCCGATTGCTTGATGCGACAGGAGACTGCCCGTCTCCGTAAGTTGCATATGAATCTGAGGGTTGAATAAAGCAACACCCAGGTAGCACACAGGCACCGCTACGAATTCATCCAGCACCACACATCCGGGGTCGCGCTGATGAAGCACTTTTTCTGCGGCACCGCAGCACCATACACTGAAAAGAATCATTACGATACTGAGGGCGAGCGCTCCCCATATCCCAGCCCACTGGAACAAAGCGATAGAAAAGGGAATCGCAAACAGAGTTCCCCAGGTACCCGGCGCCTTGGGAAGATGGCCGATAGGGCCTAGGCATGCCAATGTGGATGTCCAGTGTGTTTTTTCGGAGGAACTCATGGTTTAAGTATAAGAGAGATGGATGGGATCATCCCTCACATATCATCGAGATAAATCTCTCGATTCTTCCAGAGATACACCATACCTGAATAGAAAGTAAGGGCAACAGTCACCCATTGCGCCAACACGGTAAAGGAAACCACCCAAGGCTGTTCTCCGATGTGCCAGCCAAAAACAAATTGGCCGAGCGTTCCCCAGTTTGGATAACTGATCATCACCAGAACGGAGAGAATCGCCGTTATCTGCGAGATGGTTTTATGTTTACCGAAACGTTCAGCAGCCAATACGATATTTTTTGAGGCAGCCAGGAGCCGTAACCCAGTGATTGTCAACTCTCGGGCAACGATGATGATCACCATCCAGGCAGACATGAGGTCCAATCCAACAAAGGCAATAAAAGCCGATCCGGTAAGAATTTTATCTGCCAGCGGATCCATCAATTTGCCAAAATCGGTGATCAGATTATCACGACGAGCAATTTTCCCATCAAAATAATCCGTCAGACTGGCAATACCGAATAGGATCAATGAAAGGCTGTGGTGATAAGGTATTCCAGAGAACAACACTGCCAGAAAAACAACGGTCAGCACAAAACGAGCGACGGTGAGTTGATTTGGAATGTTCATGATAGCCTGTTCGGACCTGCTGTTGGCGGGGTCTGTCTGGATATAAAACAAACCAGAGGAGCTTGGCAATCCTTTGTATTTTTAATTGGGTTTTTAAACATGGGTTGCTAGGTAATAGGGCGCGATGGGCAGAGCATACCGATATCATTGCGAACGATGCGGCTACAGAGCGGATGTCTGCGGGGCGCACGTAGAGGCGTCCGGTTTTCAGATGACCACTATCCACTGCAAAGATTGCCGCTCTCTTTACGATGTCCTGAGTCGGGTCGAGCTGGATCGACCTGTTGCTGACGGGACAAAAGACACCCATCCTGCACGCCATTTGCATCTCGCAGAAAGCAAATGGCGAGAGCTTGAGCATAGATTCAGCCTTAGCTCAGGCTCATTACCTCGCAAGAAGGAGCTACATTTTAAAATAAAAACTGCCTCTCCGTTTCAAAACCGATTGACGCAGCTTTGCTACCAGCTCGTGTTGGAATGCCCCATCAAGATCACACATCGGGTCCGCTGCTGGAAGGAGCCGGGGCGATGCCCGAGATGCCGTGATTATCTGGAGCGCGCTGCCCTCCCATTCCGAGAGTGGGATTAAAGCCTACAGACCTTGTTTGAAGACAGAATCTTGGACGGTAACAACAATCCCAGCTATAATGACACTATGGATGTCTGCAAATCACCCACTCGGTTACGACGAGTCATCAACGCCTGTCTTGCAGGTTCATCAGCTCCTCTGGGAGTCGATATGGTTTCATCCTGGGGATCGTATTTTCTGAGGGATCAAGATGGAGATTCAGCTTCTTCTGGTGTAATCACAATGACCTATGCTGTGATGTTTGGTCTGAGTTTGATTTTATCGATGTTCCTGGCGAGATGGCAGTGGCGACGGTCCTCTCAATCCACTCAAATGTATGAGGTCCTTGTGACTGGAACCTGGATGCTCATTTGCTTTTTGTTATCTGCAAGACCAGCGATCTAGTGAGCCTGAAATCTACAAAACGCAATCCAACAAGAAGACTCTTGCATTCAAGGCGTTCAGTTCTATTTTGGGTGCCTAACAAAAACTAGAAATGATCACTGCAACCATGCAAAAGAAACCATTGCTCGAAACGATGCATCCATTTGTTTACCTGTTGTCAGCCTTTTGCCTGATCATGTCGGCTGCCGGCGCTGACAAACCAGCGCTTGATATCTCGGGCTGGAACCGAGACACGCGCCCACAGGACGATTTTTTTGAATTCGCCAACGGCGGTTGGCTAAAGAACACAGAAATCCCCTCCGACAAGACGCGATGGGGGTCGTTTGTTATCCTCGCGGAGGAGAGCCGGGATGCGGTGCAGGCCATCATTGATGAACTGAGTGCCAAAGATGGGTTGAAAAATGGATCAAACCCACAAAAAATTCGCGACCTTTACCGCAGTTTCATGAATGAGGAACGCGTCGAGGAACTCGGCGTTGCCCCCATCAAGGCCTATCTGCAAGTGATTGAAGGCATCTCGAGTAAAAACGAGTTCGGTAATATCTGGGCAGAGGCAGGCAGATTGGGCATCTCCAACCCCATCGGAGCCTACATCAATCAAGACGGCAAAGACTCCACTCGTTATGCACTCTACTTCACTCAAAGTGGTTTGGGATTACCCGATCGCGATTACTACTTCCAGGATGACGAACGCTCAACCGGACTTAAGGAGGCCTATCGCACCATGCTCGCCAGACTGTTTGATCTGGCAGAATTAAGTGATGGCTTGAAAAAATCAGAAACCATCTTTGCGCTGGAGCAACGCATCGCCGGCGCTCACTGGACACGTGTCGAAAACCGGGACCGCATCAAAACCTACAACAAAAAGACAAGGGAAGAAATCAAAGGCATGCTGCCAGCTTTTGATTTGAAGACATTCCTGGAAGTAAGCGGTGTCGCAAATGAATCTTCCTTCATTGTCCGTCAACCCTCATTCCTTGAGGGATTGAATACAACCATCAAGGAAGCCTCCCTGAGTGATTGGAAAGATTATTTCAAAGCACGCGTTCTTATTGATTTTGCTCCTTACCTGAGCGAACCCTTCGCTCAAGCACATTTTGAATTTTACAATAAAACCCTGGGCGGTCAGGAAGAACCGGAACCAAGGGCAAGACGTGCGGTCAATCTGGTCAATGGGTCACTGGGCGAACTCATCGGCAAGGAATATGTACAACGCAATTTCCCGCCGGAGGCCAAGGCACGCATGCTGGATCTGGTAGGCAACCTCAAAGTAGCCATGAAGCAAAGTATCGAGAACCTGGAATGGATGACCACTCCAACCAAAGTCGCGGCACTCGAAAAACTCAAAAAATTCAGCACCAAAATCGGATACCCGGACAAGTGGAAGGATTATTCCGGTCTGACGATTGCCCCGGATGATCTGGTAGGCAATATCATTCGATCAGCCGGCTTTGAGCACGAGCGGGAAATCAGCAAACTCAGTAAACCTGTAGATCAAACCGAATGGTTCATGACACCGCAAACGGTCAACGCCTATTACAACCCTTCCATGAACGAGATCGTGTTTCCTGCCGCCATCCTCCAGCCACCTTTCTTCAATATGAAGGTAGATGATGCGGTCAACTACGGTGCGATAGGGATGGTGATTGGTCATGAGATAGGTCATGGATTTGATGATCAGGGCCGCAAATCCGATGGAGACGGCAACCTGCGAGATTGGTGGACAGAGGAGGATGCCAAGGCATACGAGGCACGCACTTCCAAACTGGTTGCACAATATGAAAAATTTGAACCTGAATCCGGATTTTTCGTGAATGGACAACTCACGCTGGGTGAAAACATTGGCGATCTTGGAGGCATCACGCTCGCTTACCGCGCATACCTTAAATCAATGAAAGGAAAATGGCCTCCGATGGTGGATGGTCTCACTGGAGAACAACGGTTTTTCCTGTCGCTCGCTCAAATCTGGCGTATCAAACAACGCACGGAAACAACCATACGCCGATTAAAAACCGATACCCACTCACCACCTAAGTTCAGAGTCAATGGACCTGTCCGAAATTTTGACGACTTCTACAAGGCCTTTAATGTGAAGGCAAAAGACAGCATGTGGCTAGCCCCGGAAGAACGTGTCCAGATTTGGTAGAGATGATCAAATCTTTCTTATCATCTGACAGTATGAAATTTCATGATGGGGTGAGACAATGATACGCCGAACACTGGTAAAAAAAGCACTCAACGCAAAAGAACCAGAGGGCGAAATCCGAATTGAGGGCTGGGTTCGTACGCGGCGGGATGCGAAGGCATTTTCATTTGTTGAAATCAACGACGGTACCAGCCTCGCGAATTTGCAGATCATCATTGATGCCACTCTTTCCGATTACGAAACGGAGATTGTAAAAGTGACGACAGGTGCAGCAATCCGTGTTCACGGGAAACTGACACTGTCCCAGGGTAAGAACCAAGGTTGGGAGGTTATTGCGACTGCTTTCGAAGTCATTGGACAAGCCGACGCAAGCTATCCATTGCAGAAAAAGGGTCACAGTCTGGAATTCCTCAGGGAGATTGCACATCTTCGCCCGCGATCCAACCTGTTTGGCTGCGTCTTCAGGGTCCGAAGCCGACTGGCTCATGCCGTGCATCAATTTTTCCAAGGACGGGATTTCATTTACATCCACACCCCCATCATCACTGCCAGTGATTGTGAAGGCGCTGGAGAAATGTTCAAGGTCACCACCATCGACCCTGCCAAACCTCCCTTGAAAGACGGGCAGGTTGATTATGGCAAGGATTTCTTTGAAAAGCCTAGTTACTTGACAGTGAGTGGCCAGCTGGCAGCAGAAGTGTTCGCATGCTCCATGTCGAACGTTTACACATTTGGCCCCACTTTTCGTGCAGAGAACTCCAACACCACGCGACACGCCAGTGAATTCTGGATGATTGAACCAGAAATGGCTTTTTGTGATTTGCAGGAAGACATGGATGTGGCAGAAAATTTTGTCAAATACCTGATCGACGACGTACTCAAGCATTGTGCTGCGGACATGACGTTTTTCTCAAAGTTTGTGGACAAAGGTTTGAAGGATCGATTGCAGTGGGTCCTGGATCGTCCCTTCGAAAGGGTCAGCTATGCGGAAGCAATTGATATCCTGCTCCAGTCGGGACAGACATTTGAGTATCCCGTCGATTACGGGCTGAACCTCCAATCAGAACACGAACGCTATCTGACAGAAAAACACTTCAAGTGTCCGGTAACGGTTTACAATTATCCAAAAACCATCAAACCATTTTACATGCGAGCCAACGACGATGGTAAAACAGTGGCAGCCATGGATGTACTGGTCCCGGGAATTGGGGAGATCGTCGGGGGCAGCCAAAGGGAAGAACGGCTTGAGGTTCTTGAAAAACATCTGGAGCACCATGAATTGAGCAAGGAAGATTACGGATGGTATCTTGACCTGCGAAGATTTGGCTCCGTCCCTCATAGCGGCTTCGGAATGGGATTCGAACGTATGTTGATGTTTGTGACGGGCGTGTCCAATATACGCGACGTCATTCCTTTCGCTAGAACACCCGGAAACGCGGAGTTTTAAGTCTGCCTGAGACACGCGCTACAGCCTGCAGGAAAAAGGTAGCCCGTGGACCAATGATGATTTTATGCATTATCATGATTGAGAATCGGCGCGTTTTCTGCTCCTGTTCTTGATGAACTTATGATGAATGTAACAAAAAAGCACCCTCATCCATTGACCAGACGTCCTGATAGATGGGGTTGGATCCTTTGCTTCATCTTCTGCAACGTGATTCTTTGCGCATTCGTTCATCCTCTTTTACAGGCAGCTGACGCTCAGATACCCCCCTCGCAGACACGCATCCTCTCCGCACAAGGCACGGTGGATATCTTCAAGGGAGAATCGCAATTATGGATCCCAGCAAAGGTCAACATGCCACTGGCTTTTGGAGATATCGTGCGCACCGGTCGCCGTAGCAAAGCGGCTTTGCAAATGACTGATAAAACTTTACTTAAGATCCGCCAGCTGACCAGTATGGTTATTCAAGCGCCTGAAAAGAAGGGGAAACAGCCGCTGCTGAACCTGCGTTCAGGTTCGGTATTCTTTTTCAGTCGAGAGAGTCCGAAAGAAGTTCCTTTTCGAACATCCCTCACCTCGGGAGCCATCAGAGGAACGGAATTCGAACTCACAGCAATCGAAAACGGCTCATCCACCCTGACCATGGTCGATGGACTGGTCGACCTATCCACTCCCATGGGAAACGTGTCGGCAACAGGAGGAGAGCAAGTTGTCATTGAGCCTGATCAATCACCACGCAAGACGCCCATGCTGAATCCAGAATCAGTGATCCAATGGACACTTTATTACCCTGGAATACTGGACACATCGGAACTGCAATGGACTGAGGGAGGCCCCCCTGAAATCTGGAAAGCTACTTTGAACGCCTACAATCTCGGCAACCTGCCTCAAGCCATTACATCCATGCCGAAGGCATCTGATCAAGCAGAGCAAGAAGCTGCCCGTTTACTCAGGGCAGCCATCTGGCTTGCACACGGTGAGGTTTCGATTACTGAAAATGCACTCGACGAAAACTGGAATCTGGGACGGCATGCTGAATTAAGTGCGGCATTGAAGAGCTTGATCCAAAAGTTATCACTCGGAGGCCACTCAAAAGACAATTACAATCAGGCTGAGCCCGGAAGCACGCGCACGCTCATGCTGGCAAGATCTTATCATGCGCAAGCATCCTACCATCTTGAAGAGGCATTGGAATGGGCACAAAGGGCAGCTGAAGAGTCAACCACCTTTGGCTATGCATGGGCGAGGCTCGCGGAATTGCAATTCTCATTCGGCAATCATCAAAGAACAAAAGAAGCCTTGGAAAAGGCCATCGAAATATCCCCCGAAAATGCTCAGGTCCGAATCCTTGAGGGATTCATTCAACTCGCCAACAAGCAACCGGAAGCGGCACTGGCTTCGATGCAGAAAGCCGTTGAACTGGACTCGGGATTATCCAACGCATGGTTCGGGAAAGGTTTGGCAAAATTCAAGTTAGGCCAGACTGAACAAGCCCGCCAGGACCTGCAGGCTGCCACTATCCTCGAGCCGCAGCGGGCGTTGCTGCGCAGCTATCTCGGTAAGGCTTACGAGGCAGACAATGAATGGATCGCCGCAAAACGAGAACTGGACCGTGCCAAGGTACTGGATCCAAACGACCCCACTCCCTGGCTCTATAGCGCACTGATTCAATACCAGAAAAATGAGTTGATTCCTGCCATCACCGAATTGCAGGAATCGGTCAGGCTGAACAACAACCGCAGCATCTACCGCTCACGCTCACTCCTGGACAAGGACCAGTCCATTCGTCAGGCAAACCTTGCGGTCATGTATCGCGATGCCCAGATGCATGCGTGGAGTCAACGCGAAGCCACCCAGTCTATCGAGAATGATTACACCAACGCGTCAGCTCACCTGTTCCTGGCGAACAGTTACGATGCCCTGAGAGATCCACGTCAATTGAATCTTCGCTACGAAACTCCCTGGGCAAGTGAACTTTTCCTGGCGCAACTCCTGATGCCAGCAGGCTCCGCAAGTTTGTCGCGCCAGATTTCACAGAACGAATACACGGCACTTTTCGATCAGCAGCCGTTCCATCTGATCAACACAACAGAATATCAAAGCAGCGGGCTCTGGGATCAATCCACTTCCCACTTTGGTAATATGCCCGGATTTAGCTATGCTGTAGATGTAGACTATCTCCGCGACCCGGGGCAACGACCCAATAATGATGTGGAAAACCTTTCGATTTGGACTTCAGCAAAGTTCAACCTGACGCCTCAGGATGAATTCTGTCTCTTATACACATCTCCGAGCCCACGAGA
>OLHY01000237.1_pt1 | contig 20211 bp, 18 predicted proteins | sample 1609411 | NCBI WGS metagenome assembly OLHY01 (sample SAMN05416817, study PRJEB24817) | seawater metagenome | isolation source: Sea water | place: Canada:Atlantic | collected 2013-07
CGAGATTGCCTCTTGTCTCGTGGGCTCGGAGATGTGTATAAGAGACAGTCCTTACCGGAGCGAAAAGTCAGGGTTCTCCCAAAAAGGGAAAATGGTCTGAATTTGGCCGAGTTCTGATTTATGATGTCAACGAAGCTTGAACCAACGAATGCCTCATCCTCACATTCAAGATGAATTTCAAATTTAACCTTTTCCCCGCTTTCGTTCATGCCGTCCGCATGCTTGCCTTGCTGGTGATTGTATTGTTTTCAACCGGCACTTTCGCGGCTGACCGCCCTAATTTTCTCGTGATCATCGCCGATGACATGGGCTTCTCGGATGTGGGCTGTTATGGAGGTGAAATCGCGACACCCCATCTGGATGAGTTGGCTGCAGGCGGGTTACGTTTTACACAATTTTACAACACGGCTCGCTGTTGGCCGACACGCGCAGCGCTGATGACTGGGTATTACCCTCAACAGGTAAGAAGAGACGGCATGCCAGAAGCTTCTGCAATTTCAGGTCCGAGAGGGAAACGCCCAGATTGGGCTCTTACCATTGCCGAGCGCCTTCAACCTGCAGGTTATCGGACCTATCATTCCGGCAAATGGCATATCGACGGAAAACCAACAGAGCACGGATTCGATCGCTCGAATTCAACCGTTCGCGGCCCTGGTTTTTTCGAAACGATCAAAAAGAAAGACCGTGACCCGGACTATTACATGACGGTAGGAACCGCTCAGCACGCGATTGATTGTCTGCAGGAACACGCCTCAAAATTTTCCGACCGCCCGTTCTTTCATTATCTTGCATTCAATGCTCCTCACTTTCCGCTCCATGCCCTGCCCGAGGACATCCAGCGATATGAAGATCGTTATCTAGAAGGCTGGGATGTATTGCGGAAAGAAAGAGCCGCGCGACAAAGGGAACTTGACCTGAACATTGGGACGCTCTCCCCATTGGAAACCGAAGTTGGACCACCCTATGCGTTTCCCGAACAGATCAAAATTCTAGGTCCTGGGGAAGTAAACCGCCCACTGCCCTGGCATCAACTCACCGAGGTACAAAAACGATTTCAGGCAACAAAAATGGCCATCCATGCAGCCATGATCGACCGAATGGATCGCGAAATTGGTCGGGTCCTGCATCAATTGCAAAAGATGAATGCCATGGAGAACACCTTCATCTGTTTCGTATCGGATAACGGAGCAAGTGCGGAAATCATGGTCCGGGGCGATGGACATGATCCAGCTGCAACCCCAGGGTCAGCCGAGACTTATTTATGCCTTGGCCCAGGATTTTCCAGTGCAGCCAACACCCCTTTTCGCCGCCACAAAACCTGGGTTCATGAAGGGGGGATCTCTACTCCATTCATTGTTCACTGGCCAAAAGGTATCAAGGCCAGAAACGAAACTCGATCCACTCTCGCGCATGTCATTGACATGGCTCCCACGATCATGGATCTGGCAGGCGTCAAAGCCGTGGAAAAGAATGCTCCTCCGATGAGCGGCAGGAGTCTGAAATCTGCATTCCACAAAGATGGCGACACATTGCACAACGAACTCTGGTTCTATCACGAGGGTAATCGCGCCCTACGGCAAGGTGACTGGAAAATCATTCACTCGAACGTGAAACGCCCCTTCCCATGGGGAACCTCAAGCGAGGCCGCCACCGAATCAATCCATGTGGAAAACTGGTCTCTCTACCATTTAACCAATGACCGTGCTGAGCAGAACGATCTGGCCAAGCTCCACCCTGAACGCGTGCAGACCATGGCCGCTCAATGGGCACAATTAGCGGAGCGATTCAATCAAGACGCAAACCATGGTGCTCGCTAGCAGGGCAAAACGGCCGAGGCTACGAAGTTACTGAAATGATTGGGTTGACGAGTGGGCGAGCCTTTCCATTCTCAGGCTGACCCGCTTTGCAGACTTGAGGCAGGGGGACAATGAAGCCTTTGCAGAATCGGTGACCAAACGTTTACCGCATCTGTGCCATGCGTAACTCGAGCTATCGACTCAAAACCTGACTTGATAAAACCGGTTTGCAGGTCCGCGTCCTGGTTTCAGGATACAGGAATGATTGTATGGTTACTCAACCTTCAACCAGTCAGGAATTTCGCCATCTCCTGTAAGTTCACCTTGCAACACCCAGGCTAGATTAAAGCGTCCAATCTGAGCACCGCCACCGGGTCCACCTTCAAACATTAAGTAGACAGAACCCTCACTTGGTGTATCGCTTCGCCCGGCACTCATGGATGAATAAGCACTTGCCCCATCATAGACAAGACGTTTGACCGGCCAGGTTTGCCCCCCGTCCGGGCTCATCCAAACCGTGATACGCTCGCGGTTTGCTTTAGGTGTATCAAGATTACTGAAAACAAGAATATCACGCCCCTTGACAGGGAGCCTAGCAAGCCCTCCCATGCATCCATAGGAACGGTGCTGATGCCCATCTGGCAAAATATCAACGATGCGCCAATCTTCCCAGGTCTTGCCTCCATCGCGACTGAAAGCACAGCGCCGTCTCGTGTTGCGTTCGGCTTTTTCCCAATGCACTCTTGAGTTGTAGTAGAGCGTTCCATCGGACAATTCCACGATACAGGCTTCACCCGTACCTTGCTCAGGGAAAGGTTCACTGGCCTGCCAGGTCTTTCCGCGATCGTCACTGTAGATGGCATTGGTATAATGATTGGGCCATTCTTCATGACGATTGCCAGCCGCATACCATCGCGTCGGACGTATGAGTCGTCCAGCGTGCTTACCGAATTGCAAGGTCGATCCATGGTCATTCATATGCATGGAAGGAACATGCCCCAGTGAATTGGGATGCATGACGGTCTCCTGCTTAGCCCAGGTCTGTCCATGATCCTTGCTGCGATAAATGGAAATGGGTGCTGGCGGGTGACGATCTTCGATAAACATCAACACATCGCCCGTCTTTTCATCGACGGTAATCCCTCCTCCCTGGAATCCACTTTCCTGAACCACGACAGGAGAGGACCAGGATTTGCCTCCATCAACACTTCGCCTCACTTGAACTCCTTTGCTCCCCCAACTCGCAAGGACAGAGCCATCCATTGCTACGGCAATGTTGGGAAAACGTTGCCCCTGGAAGATTTGTTGCACCTCTAATTCAGGTGCGCCCATGAACGAGTCGAGACCCCCATCAGCAGCTGAAACCTTGAATTCAACCAAGAGGCAAGCCATCAATATGAACAAGCCCATCGTTTTTTTTGGTATTTTCATAAAAAAAGACATCTTTGATTCACCAGACCACAGCGATCAGTCAGCCGCGCGGGACTTAATGCGCTGTAAAATATCGGTCACGACTTCATCCCTTGGGCGAACCTGACCTCTTCCCTTACCGTGAACACGCACGGCAACCGCATTGGCTTCCTGTTCTTTTCCGCCCACGACGAGCATCGTATGAACTTTTGATTCTTCTGCTCGAAGGATTCTTCCCTGAAGCTTATCGTGACTGAATTCCAGTTCGGCACGCACGCCATATGTGCGCAGTTCAGCCACTAGCTTGTTGGCATAATCCAGTTGTTCTTCTGTAATCGGCAAGACCCGTATCTGCTCAGGGGCCAGCCACAAGGGAAAATTACCAGCGTAGCGCTCGATCAGGAACGCAAGAAAACGTTCGTGGGTTCCCAGCGGTGCACGATGAATGCAAAGTGGCGTTTCAAATTGATTGTCTGATGTCCTGTATTGCAGACCGAATTTGGACGGCACTGCAAAATCAACTTGATTGGTCGCAATCGTAAATTCACGTCCTGAAATGGAATAAACCTGCACATCAATTTTAGGACCATAGAAGGCAGCTTCATTGGGAATCTCTTCAAAATCGATTTTCGAATCGACCAACACCTGTCGAACCATGTCTTCGGTCTGTTTCCAGAGTTCGGGTTCGTCGACAAATTTCTCCCCAAGGCGCGCTGGATCATGCGTACTGAACCGCATTTTATATTTCTCAAAACCAAAGATCTTGAAATATTTCAGATACATTTCATTCACCGCACGGAACTCGTCAGCAAACTGCTCTGAAGTGCAATAAATATGAGCATCATTCATCTGCATCGACCGCACTCGCATCAACCCCATCAGTTCGCCTGATTGTTCATACCGATAACAAGTCCCGTATTCAGCAAGACGCAAAGGAAGCTCTCGGTAACTGCGCGGTGCCGCAGAAAAAATCTTATGATGATGCGGGCAATTCATCGCCTTCAGGTAGTATCTCTCCTTGACCTCGCCCTTCCCCCCTCCTTCTCCATCCTCCGACAATTCCATGGGCGGAAACATGCTTTCCGCATAGTATGGAAGATGGCCCGAAGTACGATACATGGATTCTTTGGCAAGATGAGGAGTCCTTACCCGCTGGTATCCCGCCTCGAATTCGGTTTCCTTTGCAAGCTTTTCCAATTCGTCGATCAGTATGGAACCTTTGGGCATCCAAAGTGGCAGACCAGGCCCCACATCGTCATCGAACGTAAATAACTGCATGGCCTTGCCTATACGACGGTGGTCCCTTTTGCGTGCTTCTTCCTGAGCTTCCAACCATTCGTTCAGCTTGGTTTTATTGGGAAAGGCTGTGCCATAAATACGCTGCAGCTGTGGGTTCTTCTCGTTACCTCGGTAATAAGTTGCCGCAACACGCAGGAGTTTATATGCCTTGACATTGCCCGTGCGCATGACGTGCGGACCCGCACAGAGATCGGTAAATTCACCATTCTGGTAAAAAGTGATTTCTTCACCTTCAGGAATATCCCCAAGCCGTTCTACCTTGAAAGACTGCCCCTGTTCCTGAAAAAACTGTCTAGCCTCGTCCCGAGATTTGGTTTGGCGCTCGAACACCTGATTCTCTTTGACGACTTTTTTCATCTCCGCCTCGATAGTTTCAAAATCCTCAGGACTGAACCTATGCCCCTCGAGATCGAAGTCATAATAAAATCCTTCATCCGTCGGAGGCCCGATGTCGAGCTTTGCTTCTGGCCAAAGGCGTAACACGGCAGTTGCCATGATGTGCGCACATGAATGACGCAATCTTTCCAGATCTGTCATTTGGTGACGCTCTTCAAGCGTCTTGCGGTGGACGGGCTGTTTCGCTTCTTCCATGTTAGAGTGACTGTTGTATTAGGAGCAGGTTGAAAGTTTTTTTACTATTAGAGAGGATAAGATTGTTTGGTTATTGAAGCAATCCGCAGATTTCCTGCATCAAATCATCATAGCCGTCAAAAGCAGGAAACTGGGTGAACTCAGATTTCACGTTGTCAGGCGCCCTGAAAAGAATCCCATGATCCGCTTCCTCAAGCATTGTAGTATCATTGTACGAATCCCCTGCAGCGATGATGTGATAATTCAATGATTTGAACGCAGCGACTGATTTTTTTTTCTGATCCGGTTGGCGGAGGCAATAATTCGTAATGTGGTCGTCCTTCACTTCCAGTCGGTGACAGAAGATAGTGGGCCAACCCAGTTGCCGCATCAAAGGTTGAGCAAATTCCTCGAATGTATCCGAGAGGATGATCACTTGTGTCTTTTCTCTCAATGCATCAAGAAATGCGCAAGCGCCGGGCAATGGCTCGAGGGTACCGATGACCTCTTGAATCATAGAAAGCGTCAGACCATTCTCGGCCAGAAGCTTTAAACGTCCTGTCATCAATTCATCGTAATCAGGAATATCTCGCGTTGTTTTCTTGAGCCCCTCGATTCCGGTTTTTTCAGCAAACGCGATCCATACTTCAGGAACCAACACTCCTTCCAGATCCAAAGTCACTAAGTTTTGTGCCATAGCTGATCTCATTCCTTCAGGTGAGGTTCTCTGGATTCAACTTCTGCAGGCTTTTCGGAATGAAAAGGCCATCTTTCCGAATGAGCTTCCCATCAAACCAGACTTCGCCTCCTCCCCACTCCGGACGTTGGATCAGGACCATGTCCCAGTGGACAGCCGATTTATTACCGTTGCCGCAATCCTCATATGCTTGCCCAGGAGTAAAATGCAGTGAACCGGCTATCTTTTCATCGAAGAGAATGTCATTCATCGGATTCAAAATTTTCGGATTCAAACCAAGGCTGAACTCACCAATGTAGCGGGCGCCCGGATCGGTATCAAAGATTTCATTGAGACGCTTGGAGTCGTTGGCTGTAGCATCCACGATTTTGCCATCCTTCAGTTCCAGTCGCACATTTTCAAATCGTGAACCTGCGTAAACAGTCGGCGTGTTGTATTGGATCACACCGTTGACTGAATTTTTAATAGGGCATGAAAAGACTTCACCATCGGGAACATTTCGATCGCCTTTGCACGCACGCGCCCCGATCCCCTTGATACTGAAGGTTAAATCAGTGCCTGGTCCTTTCAAATGAACCTGGTCGGTTTTGGCCATGAGTTTTTCGAGCGGTCCCATGGCTTTTCCAAATTTGCGATAATCCAAGGTGCAAACATCGAAGTAGAAATCCTCGAAAGCTTCGGTGCTCATATTCGCAGCCTGCGCCATACTTGGAGTAGGCCAGCGCAGGACGCACCATCGTGTTTTGTTGACCCGGTAATTCAAGACGGGACGCATTTTACGCGAATAAAGAGACATCTGCTGGCTCGGAACATCCGAATTTTCACTTGTATTGGCGGCTCCACGGATAGCGATGTAACTTTGCACTTTCTTCATGCGCGCCATTTCCAGATCGCGAACGATGCCTGCCTGCTTCTCAGTCATCCCTTGCAGAAGTTCACGCGTCACACGCGTATGCCTTGTCTCTATCAAGGGGATAGCGCCCGCATCACGCACGGTGCGCGCTAGTACCACCGTAAATTCATCAGGGACATCAATCATGTCCAGAAGCACGGTCTCATCTTTTTTGATGTCGGTGGAATATCGCACCAACAATTCCGCTAAATCTCGATATCGGGGATCGGTCATATGATAATAATTGCAAAAAGACAGCTTAGAGTCATTTTGCCTGCCGGGTCTAGTCCGGAAATTAGTCGTTTGACAACGTGACCACGGATGAAAAGATAAACAGGAGATAATCCAACACCCAATCATCATGCATTTTCTTCAAAAGAATAAGACACGCCAGAAACCAATCACGGAAATTCGGCCACAGGGAGCAAATATAATTTTCCAAAAGGATACTCTTGAACGCCCCGGTTGATTGATTGATGAACACAGATTTGAGTTAAAGTAACCTTTTTGGGCAGTAAATGGTCAAACGATTTCAATCTAAAATACAGGTCAAAGGATATGCGGTAATTTTCTGGCCACCCGCTTGACAAGCCATTGCGAATTGGTATGATTCCCCGCTCGATTTTTGGCGAGTTACGCCGGAAATTTATTGAAGCCGAATGACTTATATTCGGAGAAGCTTTACTTTGACTCAGGACTATTTGTATGAAAAGAACTTATCAGCCATCAAAAATTCGTAGGAAACGCCAGCACGGTTTTCTGAGCCGGATGCGCACCAAGAGTGGCCGCGGCATCTTGAAAGCACGTCGTCAGGTAGGCCGCAAGCGCCTCACTCCGTGTTAATTATCTCTGGATGGCAACTCGAAGCCACTCATTCTGAATCCTCCTACAAAGAAACGGTTTGGCAAGCATCAAAGAATTCGGTATTCCGCCGAATTCCGACGTGTGAGGGAAAAAGGCCAAAGATGGGTACAGGGATGCCTGATCGCGAACTGGTTGGAGGTAACCAACAGGCCTTATTCAAGGCTTGGGGTCATCACCAGCCGGAAAATCGGTAAAGCGCATGTTCGCAACCGAGCGAGGCGATTGATGAGAGAATCTTATCGCAACATTCAACACCAGTGTGTCCACCCCATGGACCTGATACTTGTCGCTCGAAAATCTATCGCGAACAAAAGCCAGCAGGAAGTGGAAGCGGACCTGTGCGCCATCATGAAAAGGCGTGGTTTACTTGAATCCTGTGAGGGCTGATGAAATGGTTGAGAGACATCACCTGCATACCGATACACTTATATCAGTGGACCCTTTCCCCTATGAAGACCGCTTTGATGGGGCCAAATGCGGGCTGTCGGTTTCAGCCGTCTTGCTCGAATTACGCCATACAAGCAATTCAGGAACATGGAATCAGAAAAGGAGCCATCCTTGCGATCAAACGTATACTGCGTTGTCATCCATGGGGCGGCGAAGGCTGGGACCCTGTCCCAACCCTGAAAGATTTCAAGCCAAGACAGAATCCAGAGCGGAACGACCAAGCATTGAACCCTTGACCTGCTGATATTTACAAGCATCTGGAATTAAAACTTAATGATCTCCAATTTTATCGCAAAAGACTTCAATTATGGATCGTAAATCCATTGTAATCCTCGTTTTCTCAATAGTCGGGCTGATTGCCTGGTTCCCATTGGTGAATAAATACTATCCCCCTCAGGAGCAGTCTCGAAATGTAGCTGAGAATGAGGATGGTGTAGTAATTACTGACCCAGGAAATACCGCGCAAGCAGAGGAAACTGTTTTCCAGTCATCCGAAACAGCCCCTGCCGTCACAAGAACTCCTGCAGTAGCCATTTCTACACCCCAAGAATCTGCGACGGTTCCTGAGAATGAAAGCTTGCTGATTTGGGAGAATGATAATTTGGCTTACGAGTTCACCTCTGCGGGAGGAGGGATAAAAACGGTAATCCTGAAACAATATCAGGAAACCACAAAGTGCAGTGATGAGGAATCTGAAGAGACCACGGAAACAGACCATGTCAGATTGAATGTGAATGTTCCGACTCCTGCGCTGAACCTATTTTTTGGAAAACTGGATAATGGGTTTCTACCTTACACGCTCAAACAGGAAGGTGACGACGAAATTCAGGCAGAATACCTGGGGCCTGACGGCATTCGAGTGCTGAAGACCTTTCAACCGGGCACTAATTATGTGATTGAGGCCAAAATCACAATCGAAAACACCAGCTACGAGCCTAAGGTCATTCCTGAGCATTACCTCGTAACGGGAACAGCAACCCCAACCAAACCCACTGATACCGGCATGTACATGGGCATGCGCTACCACAACGGAGAGGGTGTTGAAGAGATCAAAGAGAGCTGGTTTGCAAACCGCACCTTGGGATGCTTCCCGGGCACACCCAGAACAGTCTATCCTTCTGAACCGGGAATGGTTCGATGGACTGCCGTTGAGAATCAATTCTTTGCCATGCTTGCCATCCCTGAAGAGCCAGCACCAGGATTAGTAACACAGCAAATCAACCTTGCTCCACCGACCCAGGAAATCCTGGCAGCATTTCCCAAAGCAAATATGGCCCCGAAAGGGTATCAAAACAGCCTGAGTTACCCAGCCCAAGAACTGGAACCCGGAGACACCATCGAACGCAGTTTTAAGTTTTTCACAGGTCCCAAGGAATACCAAACGTTAACCAAGCTGAGTCAACGGACGGGTGAAGAAGTCGACTCTGTCATGGGATTCGACGGTTTTTTTGGTTTCTTTGCGCAAGCACTGCTGCTTTCGATGAATAAACTCCATAGCTTTGGTTTGAGTTATGGTTTGTCTATCGTGATGATTACCGTCATCATCAAACTTCTTTTCTGGCCGCTGACTCAGGCAAGTACCCGTTCCATGAAGCGCATGTCTGCACTTCAGCCACAAATGCAGGCCCTGCGGGAGAAATACAAGGAAGACCCTCAAAAAATGAACCGCAAACTCATGGAGTTCATGCGGGAAAAAAAGTGCAGTCCTCTCGGTGGCTGTTTACCCATTTTATTGCAGTTACCCGTGTTTTTCGGCTTTTACACCATGCTGCAAAGTGCCATCGAATTGAGAGGTGCAAGCTTTCTCTGGACATGTGATCTATCACAACCCGATACATTGTTCATGATCCCCATGCTGGGTGTTCCATTCAATCTATGGCCAATACTGATGGGAGCGGCTCAACTTTGGCAGACAAGCATGACGCCTGCTTCACCAGGCATGGATCCGGCTCAACAAAAGATCATGAAGTACATGCCGCTGATGTTTGTCTTCATCCTTTACAACTTTTCCGCAGGTCTCGCGCTTTACTGGACTGTACAGAACCTATTATCCATTGTTCAGATGAAGCTCATCAAAAACGAGCCAATAGGCCCCAAAGCCGATGCCGGCGCAGCACTGGCCAAGCCACTGCCACGCCCTGGCGATGGCCCCGATTGGGGTCAATCCTATCGGAAATCAAAAAAGAAGAAAAAGTAACACACATTGTCACTAACCATTCCGTTTAGCTTATGAACGCAAAACCCAAAGAAACACTTGAAAGTCTCTTGAGCACCCTTGGTTTCCCTTCCACGGTGATCGAGACAGCCATGGATGACGGCATATTTCTTGAAATTCAGACCGAAGATTCAGGCCGATTAATTGGCCGACAAGGACAAACACTCAGTCAACTGCAGTACGTCGTCAACCGCCTTTTATTCAAGCAGGACCGCGACGTGCCCAAGGTCACGCTGGATGTTGGAAACTATCGATTGAAATCCAGAGATTCTCTGGTGGAAAAAACTCAGACCGCAGCAGACAAGGTAAGGCGCTGGGGTGATGTGGTTGAACTGGAGCCTATGAATGCCTATGAGAGACGCATCGTGCACCACACATTGAAAGATGATCCAGCTATTGAGACACACAGCGTAGAGGTGGAAGGCACACGTAAAAAAGCCATCCTGCTTCGCCCCAAACATTAACGATTCTGGCAAGAATCCCCCTCCCAATAGGAGGGGGATTCTTTTTGTACCGACATCCATCGAGGATGCATGCAAGTTGTGTCTTACATCAAAGATCTGCCTGGAAAATTCCAGCCTTGATCATTGCTCCATTTTAAAATTATTTTCACCAGAAACACATGCAACAATGATGACAAGCTACACTCCATAAAAATGAGTTCTGTTTTACATTCAGTAGCCAATATCTCAACGAAAATGCTTTGATTTGCAAAGGGAACTTCCATAATGAAAAGCCCTCGCTTCAAGAGCGATTGAGAAAGTTTTTAATATGTCAGCATTGCAAATCAAATCAGCAGACTCGTGTAAGTATGATCTGGTGTCCCTTGGGGAAATCATGCTTCGACTGGATCCAGGTGAAGGGCGTGTTCGTAACTCTCGACAATTTGCCGCCTGGGAAGGTGGCGGTGAATACAACGTAGCACGAGGATTAAGACGCTGCTTCGGACTGAACACCGGTGTGGTCACCGCTTTTGCGGACAACGATATTGGTCGACTCCTTGAAGATTTCATATTGCAAGGTGGAGTAGATACCTCATGGATTCAATGGGTTCCCTACGACGGCATCGGAAGAACTGTTCGCAACGGGCTGAACTTTACGGAACGAGGGTTTGGCATTCGCGGCGCAGTCGGCACGCCTGACCGCGGTCTCACGGCCGCTTCTCAAATGAAGGCGGGTGATATCGACTGGGAAGAACTATTCGGCAAGCAAGGCGTGCGCTGGTTTCATACCGGTGGGATCTTTGCTGCACTGTCCGAATCCAGTGCAGGTGTGGTAGAAGAAGCCGTCAAAATCGCTCAAAAGCATGGGACAATTGTTTCCTATGACCTTAATTACCGTCCTTCGCTCTGGAAAGCCATTGGCGGACACGCCAAAGCTCAGGAAGTGAATCGCAATATCGCAAAATATGTCGATGTCATGATTGGCAACGAAGAAGATTTTACAGCCTGCCTGGGATTCGAAGTTGAAGGTGTGGATGAAAATATCTCAACCATCGAAATCGACAGCTTCAAGAACATGATTGAGCGGGCAGTGAAAGATTTTCCAAATTTCAAGGTGACCGCAACAACATTGAGGGCCGTTCAAACAGCAACCATCAACGACTGGAGCGCCATCTGCTGGGCTGATGGAGATTTCCATGAATCCAGAAAATACCCTGACCTGGAAATCCTTGATCGCGTGGGTGGAGGCGACAGTTTCGCGTCAGGATTGATCTACGGCTTTCTGGCAACCGGAGACGCGGCAAAGGCAGTAGATTACGGAGCTGCCCATGGAGCACTTGCCATGACGACTCCCGGGGATACCTCCATGGCCACGACTCAGGAAGTCGAAAAAGTCATGGGTGGTGGCGGTGCACGTGTCGTGCGTTAAACGGGTTTAGGCTTTTTTATCACATTTACCGATTGAAGGCGTTCGGTCTTCAATCGGTTTTTTTAATTTTACGATCATTGACCTTTGGAGATTTAGAATCGTCAAAAAGGAATACCAGGAATGAAAATCGATTGCCATATGCACACGCCGCTTTGCGGTCACGCGGTAGGTGAACCAGTGGAATACGTAAGGTCTGCTGCTGTCCAGGGGCTGGATCTGATCACCTTTACATGCCATGTCCCAATGTTCGATGAATCCTTTGGCGGACAGCGCATCCGCATGGATGCAAGCCAGCTCGATGATTATTATGCAAAAGTAGATTTCGCCAGGAAGGAAGGCGAGCGACTAGGTGTGGAGGTGTTGTGCGGCATCGAAGGAGAAGTTTTTCCAGTTGCATCCTCTCTGGAAAAAATGAAGGAACTGATCCTCAGCCAACCCTTTGATTTTGTTCTGGGCTCTCTCCATCACCAGCTCAAGGCATACAAACAATGGATCACTGAGCAAAACCTCACAACCGACGAAGCCATCATCCGTGATTATTTTAAACATTTGACAGATGCTGCACGAACCGGTTTTTACCACAGCATGTCGCACCCGGATGTCATCCGCATCTATGGCACTATTGATTCGGACTCCTTTATCCCTGGAAATTTCGAACCGGAAATCCGCAAACTCCTCAAAGCATGTGCCGAAGCAGACACTTGCCTCGAAGTAAATACCAGTGGTTTATCGAAAGGGGTCTTTGAAGTTCACCCGGATCCTCTCATTTTGGATTGGGCTAAAGAAGAAGGCGTCAAGTTGACAATCGGATCAGATGCACACGCCCCATCAAACGTTGGGCAACACTTTGATAAAGTGCTGCCCTTGCTTAAATCGAAAGGCTTTGATCGCCTGCACTACTTCAAGAAAGGCAGCGAAAATATAGTTACTCTTTAGAGGCTTTTCACTGCGAATGCGTGCCTCAATGCATCCATCTTTGTCGATGGCCAAGGGTTATCGGATCTCGGCACTGAGTGAGGTTTGAAGATGCGCGATTAACTTATCATGAGCTTTGTTGACTTCTGAATCAGTCAGCGTTTTTGAAGCATCGCGGTAAACGAAAGAGTAAGCCACGCTCTTCTTCCCTTCGGGAACATGCTTACCCCGGAACACGTCAAACACTTCGACTGAATCCAATTGCTGAACCTTGGCCTTTTTCACTGCTCGCTGAACCTCCATATGCGTCGTTGATTCTGCAACTAACATGGCAATATCACGTCGAACTGAAGGATATGCAGGAATAGGTTTGAATGATCGGCTGTGCACCCGCATGGCAACAAGTCGATCCAGATCCAACTCTGCCATGAAGACTGAATCCTTGATATCAAACTCGCGCGCGACCAAGGGCATCAATTGCCCCATTTCACCGAGTGTATTCCTGCCGAGACACAAGGATGCTTTTTCAATAAAGAATTGCCCCTGCTCGCAAGACTCAGTTCGCCAGGAAAATCCGCGAATACCAAACCCATCAAGAAACCCGTCCAGTAATCCCTTGAGATCAAAAATGTCTACTTTCTCAGCCTTGGCACCACCTTTCCAGAATCCCAATTGACGATTGCCTATCCATGCTATCGCCAGTTTGCGAGACTCGGTTACTGTAGATTCACCGGGGAGAAACACCCTTCCAATCTCAAATACAGCGACATCCGTGTTGCGATGGCTGACGTTGTGCTGCAATACGTCCAGAAGGCCGGGAAGCAGGCTTGGACGCAGAACGTTCATATCGGAACTCAATGGGTACTCCAGCGCAACAAAACCTGGATGGACTCGTCGAGCCGCTGAATCAGCAATCAAAGTCTGCCCCTGAGTTTCGCTTAAGCCCAAAGATGTCAGAAGGAGCCTGGCGTCCATCAACTGATCGTGAAGGGTGTCAAATTCATTGGCCCCGTGGGCACCTCGCGGAGGTGTGGATGGAATGCGATCCACACCATAGAGTCGGGTCACTTCCTCGATTAAATCAATCTCGCCTTTGAGATCCACCCGGAAGGCAGGGATCTGAACGCAGCAAGAGCCGACGTTGCTTTCAATGCAATTCAGCTCAATAGATTCCAAAAGTTTCTTTTGATCATCACCTGGAATCTCAATTCCCAGTAATCGGTTTGTCTTTTCGTAGCTCAAGGTGATGGTGAGGGGATCTTTCAGGCCCGGGTAGGCGTCAATCGATCCCTGGCATAATTGCCCACCCGCCGTCTCCATGATCAATTGGGCTGCCCGTCGGCTGGCCCAATCACAAATGGAAACATCGGCTCCCCGCTCAAAGCGATAGGATGCATCGGTGCGAAGATCCAGCAGCTTTGAAGTGCGCCGAATATTGCCAGGATGAAAGCAAGCACTCTCGAGCAGGACATCCACGGTTTGATCATTGATCTCCGTATTCAATCCGCCCATCACGCCCGCAAGAGCGATTCCTTGTGTTTCATCAGCGATCAGGAGCATTTCCGGATCCAGCTCATGAGATTGGTCATCCAGGGTCACAAAAGGTTCCTTATCCTGAGCCGTTCGAATGACAACTGTGGGAAGGTGGTCACCCTTCCGTTTCACCAGATTCAGATCAAAGGCATGCAGAGGTTGCCCGACCTCCAACATAACAAAATTGGTCACGTCCACCACATTGTTAATGCTCCTCACTCCGACTTTCTCAAGCGACTGCTGGAGCCATGTCGGACTGGGCCCGATTTTCACTCCCTTGATGACTCTGGCCTGATAACGAGGACAGCGCTCTGGATCTTCAATACGAACGTCAAGCACTTTGCTTAAGGGACCACCCGTCTCCTCAGAGGTGACTTCAGGCCATCTCAATGGATTGCCGGTAAGGGCTGCAATTTCGCGCGCTATGCCAATGACACTATTGTAATCCGGCCTGTTGGGGGTCACTTCCATGTCGAGAAGCACATCCTTTTCGGCGCACCCAAGGTATTCGGCAATGGGTTGCCCAACCTTGGCATCGGCACCAAGAATCATCAAACCTGCGGAATCCTGCGTGATACCAATTTCCGCACCGGAACACATCATGCCGCAGGATTCCACGCCCCGAAGCTTTCCAACCTTGATCGTGAAAGGTTTTTCACCTTCCTTGATAGGGAGTGAATGTCCGGGGAGAATCAATGGAACTTTGTCACCTACTTTGAAATTTTTTGCGCCGCAAACAATCTGACGATGGCCGGTGCTGTCGGCTACCTGACAGACAGATAATTTATCTGCGTCCGGATGAGGCACAAATTCAAGGATCTCCGCTACCTCAATGCCTTCATACCCTCCGCCTACTTGCTCAACACTCTCGACCTCAAGGCCGAGCATGGTCAGTCGTTCGGTAAGCTCTTCAACCGACCAATCAAAATCCACGTATTGTTTTAATGCGTTAACCGTGACTTTCATGAAAATTCAAATCTACCTTAAAACTGATTTAGAAAACGCAGGTCGTTTTCATAGAACAAACGAATGTCGCTGATGCCGTAGCGAATCATGGCAATCCGCTCAATACCAAAGCCAAAGGCCCAACCGGACCACACTTCCGGATCGTATCCCACATTTCCAAACACCTTGGGATGCACCATCCCACAGCCCGCGATCTCCAGCCACTCCTTGCCCATTTTGCGTGTCAAAGCGCTTGAAAAATCAATTTCGAGGCTTGGCTCCGTGTAAGAAAAGTAATGAGGCCGGAACCTGAGTTTGACATCCTTGCCTAGTAATTCACGAAATACAAATTCGACCGTCCCCTTCATGTCTCCCAGAGTGACGTTCTTATCCACATATAAACCTTCAATCTGATGGAAGGTTGGATTGTGTGTGGCATCAGCCGTGTCTCGACGATAAACCCGTCCAGGAACGATGATCCGGATTGGGGGCGCCTGAGTTTCCATGACTCGAATCTGAACCGAAGAAGTATGGGTCCTGAGCAATGGTCGATCTGGGGTTTTGACGTAGAAGGTATCCTGACTGTCACGGGCCGGATGATCAGCAGGTGTGTTCAATGCGTCAAAGCAATGGTATTCATCCTCGACCTCAGGTCCATCAGCCACCACAAATCCGATTTTACGAAAGCTCCGAATGATATCCTCGGTCACCTGAGTCAGTGGGTGCAATTTACCCAGTCGCTGCTCTCGTCCAGGTAAACTGAAATCAGTTGGTTCGGATGGCAGGCAAGCTTCTAGTTCCAGATCCTCTTTTCTGGATATAAGCACGCCTTCGAGTTTCTTTTTGGAGAGATTGATCTGTTTTCCGGCTGCAGGCCGCTGCTCCTTGGGGAGAGACCCCATTTGCTTGAGCAACGCAGTGAACTGCCCGTTAACTCCCAGGTATTTGACTCGTGCCTTGTCGAGATCTGTCAAGCTACCTGCACTTTCAAGCGCCTGAAGGGCCTCTTGCGTCAATGGCTCAATCTGTTCAAGAATTCCTGACATAAAGTGAATTAGGTGAAATTTGCACTAGTAAAAATGGCTTGGCGAAAAATAAATCAACCGGACGCCCAAGAAGTGGTCGCCCGGTTGATGAAAGATCGAAGCTATCCGAAACGATAACTGTCAGTAATCCTGAGGAATCAAGCAGCTTTCGCCTTCAGACCGTTCTGGGCAAGTTTGACCAGTTCAGCGAAAGCTATAGAATCGGTGGCAGCAATGTCAGCCAGAGCCTTGCGATTCAAGTCGACTTTAGCGACTTTCAGCCCTTCGATGAAACGACTGTAGGTAATTCCAGCGGCGCGTGCGGCTGCGTTGATACGGATCTGCCAAAGGCGGCGGAACTCACGCTTCTTGTTACGACGATCACGGTAGGCATAGACTCGGCCGTGATCCAGAGCATCTGCCGCATAGCGGTATAGCTTGGACCGACGCAAGCGAAAGCCTTTGGTGGCCTGCAACACGCGTTTACGACGTTTGCGGGAAGCGACTGCGTTTGTAACTCTCATGGTGTGCTACTAATAGGATGTTAATGGATTAAAATTGGGCGTTAGTGGCTGAACGGCAAGTTGGTAATAACGCGCTTGTAATCGGACTTATCCAATTCAACAGACTTACCGAGCTTCCGGCGACGCTTTGGACTCTTGCATGAAAGCAAGTGGCGCTTGCCAGAGTGATTGCGCATTACTTTGCCGGTACCGGTTATCTTGAACCGCTTGGCCACTGCTTTTCTAGTTTTTGCTCCTCGTGCTCGACGCATAATTCAATACTTCTAATTCAAAAGAGCGGCAACTATAAGGACCGTGGAAATGACATGCAAGGGAGAATTTGATAAATGTGGGTAATTAATGCCCCAACATCCTCAATCCTCGTGTAAATCAATGCCAATGAAGGTCCGAATGCCAGCTCGATATTAATACAGAAGAGCAAACTATCGTGCCGTTATCCTAAAAACAAGTAGGATTAGTGATTTATTTATCGAGCGCATGGTGTTGGAGCGAATCCTAATGACAAAGAACCGAGCTCAAATTACTGTCCGCGATTTCTTAGCTGTAGCAGGTATCGGTGAAGAAGCGCTAAGCCAAATGGCCAAGCCAGAGCCAGCGAACAGGCTTCAATTACTGGCAGAACAATCTGCATGGTAGAGGGATCACCAGCATATCAGGCCTGATGGCACCGAAAAAAATGCTCGCTCCGCAAAGGAGAAAAGAAGCCGTAAACAAATCATTAGACGTTTATTTGAAATATGACTGCTTCTGGTAAGCTACAAGATAGATAGATAAAAGGTAACCCCCAATGAACCGGGCAGCCCGCCGAAAAGGGCTGGGGCTCCTCATGACAGCATCACGCATGAAAAATAAAAGGGGCATTACAAATCCCGCGCTCCATGTAGTGATTCCTTTTTCTTAGTCATTGAACGAATGCAAAGAGCAATAATGTTTATCGTCTCATCAAAAGGAGCACGATACAACATCACTCACGCAACGTCACCCGCCAATTCTCGGTCGGGCAAACTCAAGACAACTTAAAATGCATTTTGAGGCTTGCAATTCATCATGCGGTGAATAATCTCGCCATTCGCCTGATCCCCGCGAGTGCGGTGGTTCGTTAGAGGCTGAAATGAGTGTTAACCATCAACCTAACCCTCATTATACTTCTCCGATGCTCCGGTGAAAGTGTGTTAGGCCGATGCGTTTGCTATCAATGACTCCAATAAAGGAGTTCATTGCGAGCCAAGCACACAGGTCGGAGCCTCCAAAAGTTAGTTCAAAACGCCCTCGTGCGTTGGTTGTAGTATCAATAAGTTATGCTTACCATGGAAGAAGCCATGCAGCAAAGTCCAGTAAACTTTACTGCAGGTGACATTGTTAAAGGAACCATCATCGAAGTCCGCCATAAAGAAGTCTTGGTGGACATTGGTTATAAAAGTGAAGGATCCATCCCCGGAAATGAATTTGACGATATCAAAACCGTCAATGAAGGCGATGTGATCGACGTCCTGATCGAAAGACTGGAAGACCGCGAAGGCATGGTCGTCCTGTCCAAGGAAAAGGCAGAATTCAAACAGAACTGGGAAAAAATTCTCAGCATCTGTAACGAAGGCGGAACCATTACCGGACGCGTTAAAGGCGCCGTCAAAGGTGGCCTTCTTGTCAACATCGGCGTGGAGGCATTCTTGCCTGCTTCCCAGATTGACGTCATTCCTCCGAAAAATTTGGCCTCCTACGTAGGTAACACCTACGAATACAAGGTCGTTAAGATCAATCAGGAACGACAGAACATTGTTTTGTCCCGCCGCGAATTGATCGAGCAAGAGCGCGCCGAACGACGCGCCAACTTGCTCTCCGAGATGACTCCTGGCGATATCCGCAAGGGCACGGTCAAGAACATCACCGACTTCGGTGCGTTTATCGATCTCAATGGCCTCGACGGACTGCTGCATATCACTGATATGAGCTGGGGTCGCATCAACCATCCTTCAGAACTCCTCACCATTGGGCAGGAAATCGATGTGGTTGTGTTGGACATCAATTACGAGAAAGAGCGTGTCAGCCTTGGATTGAAGCAAAAACTCGCCAACCCTTGGGACGATATCGAGTCGAAATATCCGGTCAGCGAAAAAGTCAAAGGCCGCGTTGTCAATTTGGTTCCTTACGGAGCATTTGTTGAACTCGAGCCCGGTGTCGAAGGCCTTGTGCACGTCACCGAACTTTCCTGGACCAAGCGCATCGCAAAACCTTCCGACGTTCTCACACAGGATCAGGAAATCGAAGCAGTGGTGCTTGGCATCAACAGGGAAGAACAGAAAATCTCCCTCGGTATCCGCCAATTGGAAACCAACCCTTGGGATGAAGCACTGGAGAAATATCCTCCGGGCACCAAGGTCAAGGGCAAGATTCGCAATTTGACGAGTTATGGTGCATTCATCGAGCTGGAAGAAGGTCTCGACGGAATGATCCACGTGTCCGACATCTCCTGGACCCGCAAGATCAACCATCCTTCTGAAGTTCTCAAGAAGGGCGATGAAGTCGAAGCAGTGGTATTGGAAATCGACAAAGCCAATCAACGCATTTCCGTGGGTGTCAAGCAGCTTAGCCAGGATCCATGGGAAAACATCGACCAGTTCTACAAGGTGGGTGACTTGGTTACGGGCAGCGTGACCAAACTCGCAAGCTTTGGTGCGTTCATCGGATTGGAGCATGATATCGATGGTCTGGTGCATATCTCTCAGGTCAGCGAAGAACGAGTTGAGAAAATCAAGAACGTTCTTGATGTAGGCCAGGAGGTCACTGCTCGAGTCATCAAGATTGACAAGGCCGATCGTCGAATCGGACTTTCCATCAAAGCAGCCAACTATTCAAGTGAGGAGCTGGAAGCTGAACAGCACGCGCTGGATCAGTTGAAACCAGGCGAAGACTTGGTGGCTTTGCAGCATGCATTTGATGCCGTCAATACCGACTCCGAAGAAAGTGCGGAAGCAGAAGCAAAAGAATAATCTCAAGCTTCAATATGTATTCTCAGAAAGGCTCACCGGTTTCCGGTGGGCCTTTTTTTTGAAGCAAAAGCTACTCAAGCTCTGATCATGCGAAATGATTCCTTCAACTCGATCTCTTGTCGCTCCAGGGACATGGACCAAGGAAAGGCCAACAAGAATTGACAGGCAGGCACCTGTCTCTTATACACATCTCCGAGCCCACGAGACAAGAGGCAATCTC
>OLHY01000242.1_pt1 | contig 19801 bp, 16 predicted proteins | sample 1609411 | NCBI WGS metagenome assembly OLHY01 (sample SAMN05416817, study PRJEB24817) | seawater metagenome | isolation source: Sea water | place: Canada:Atlantic | collected 2013-07
CGAGATTGCCTCTTGTCTCGTGGGCTCGGAGATGTGTATAAGAGACAGAGAAAAATCAGGCTGCAGATGCGCGAAATTTACTGTTCCTTTGGGGTAAAGCCCGCCTGCCAAGCATTGATTCAACCAGGGACCTGGCGGCTCACTATGCCAGTGATGAACTCTTACAAGAGATCGTACTACTCGAACAAAGTCTCTACTCACCGTCTCAGCAAACCGATTGGCATGGCAAAAGCTTAGGGGACATCACGCAAGCGCTAGGTAGCATCAGGGCAGAAAAAAGCTCGCCTCACGCATTGCTAAGCACGATGAACCCCTAGCATCATAAATAACAAGGGCGGCCTAAACCGCCCCTGCTCAACATAATCAACGAAGCTAGACGCTCTTGCTGGCTATCTCAAAAACATCCGGCGATAGATTTTCTTCCGCCAGAATTCGATTCAACTGCGCCTTCATCAATTCCTGCCGCGCCTGATCGTACTTGCGCCAGCCGGTTAATGGCTTAAGCACGCGAGCCGCCATCTGAGGGTTGATGCTATTTAACTCAATCACCTGATCCGCAAGAAACGTGTAACCACGGCCGTCTTTTCGATGGAAATTGACATTGTTCTGGAACGCAAATGCAACAACCACCGACCGCATACGGTTTGGGTTTAGCATGGTAAATGCATCGTGTTGCATAAGTTCAAGCACATTATCTAACGTATCAGAGTGCGAACAGGACGCTTGCATGTTGAACCACAAATCAATCACTAAAGCATCATCCTTCCAGCGTTCGAAGTAGACACTTAACGCTTTATTTCTCGGCTCAACCGCTTGTGCAGAATTGGATTCGATCAGTGCTTTCAATGCCGCTGACGTGTCAGTCATGTTATTCGAGGATTCGAACTGAGCAACACACAGATCAATCATCTCAGTCGACTCTGGCTGCATCAAATAGGACAAACAAACGTTCTTTAACGATCGTCGTGCAACTTGTTCTGCAGTAGGCTGGTATGCGTTGTCTGACTGATTCATTTTATAAACCGTCAATAGCAAGCCACTCAATCGATTTGTTAGCGTTGACCGCACGAGCTCTCGAGCCTGATGGATTGCGTCAACATCAACGATGTCGACAAGCTCCGTTAAGTAGGTTTCAGTTGGCAGGACAAGCATGCTGGCGAGCATTGCCTTATCCAAGGATTCGCTTGGATCATTCGCTAGCGCTTGATCCAAGACATTCTCAAAGGCTTTTATAAGTCGCTCATCAACGACACAGGGGTTGCCTGCTTGAACTTGAGCGATCACGTCGCCTATCACTTCTACTGCTAATCGCTGACCTGCTTCCCAACGGTTAAACCCGTCGCAGTCGTGGCTCAGTAAAAAAAGTAGTTCATCCCGCGAATAATCGTACTGCAGTTTAACGGGTGCAGAGAAGCCTCGCAGCAATGACGGCGTCGGCTCAAAGGCGATAGGAAAGTCAAACGTCTGCTTCGCGTCGGTTAGGTTTAACACCATAGTGAATTCACTCTCACCGGTCACAACGCAGGCGCAATTTAGGCTGGACACGTCGACCTGAACGTCCTTGCCGTCTTTATCTAGCAGGCCAATAGCCAGAGGCATATGGAATGGTTCTTTCGTGGCTTGACCGGGTGTTGGCGGACAGACTTGCTCCACACTCAGTCTGAACAAACCCTGAGCTTCAATATATTCACCTGTCATCGTAAGCGATGGTGTGCCTGCTTGTCGGTACCACTGCCTGAACTGTGACAGATTTATTTGATTGGCATCTTCCATGGCAATCACAAAGTCTTCAGTGGTTACCGCTTGGCCATCGTGCCGATCAAAATATAAATCTGTGCCGGCACGAAAGCCTTCAGTGCCGAGAAGTGTTCGAATCATGCGGACAACTTCAGCACCTTTTTCATACACCGTGGCCGTATAGAAATTATTAATCTCGATATAGGAGTCAGGTCGAATAGCGTGTGCCATCGGACCTGCATCTTCAGGAAACTGCGCACTTCGAAGAACGGCGACATCATTGACTCGACAGACCGCTTCGGAACCCATATCTGCAGAGAATTGCTGATCTCGCAAGACAGTAAACCCTTCCTTCAAACTTAACTGAAACCAATCGCGACAAGTCACTCGGTTACCCGACCAATTGTGAAAGTACTCGTGGGCTACAACGGCTTCAACTCTTTGGTAACCCGCATCCGTGGTTGTATCGGGTCGTGCGAGCACACAGGACGTGTTAAATATATTGAGGCCCTTGTTCTCCATTGCGCCCATGTTGAAACTCTCTACAGCGACGATCATGAAAATATCTAAGTCGTATTCCCGACCGTAGACCTCTTCATCCCACGCCATTGAGTTTTTTAGTGACAACATGGCATGCGCTAACTTATCGATATTGTGTGCTTCAGTAAAAATTTGTAGCTTTACATCACGACCACTCATCGTGGTGAAGCTATCCTCGATGTATTCAAGATTTCCGGCCACTAGTGCAAACAGATAGGCAGGCTTATCAAATGGATCATTCCAAGTTACCCAATGTTTATCGCCATCTTCGCCACGGTCGATGTCGTTTCCGTTCGACAGTAGAATGGGGTAGGTTTGCTTGTTGGCTTTTACAGTCGTTGTGTAACGCGACATCACATCCGGGCGATCTAAGAACCATGTGATATTTCTAAAGCCTTCAGCTTCACATTGGGTGCAATACATATCACCTGATTTATAAAGGCCTTCGAGAGCAGTATTATCTTGAGGCTTTATCGCAACGCGCGTTTCAAGCTGAAACACATCAGGCACATCAAACAGTGTCAGCGAGTCCTCTTCAATTCGGTATTCATTTGACAACAATTCACGGCCATCAATTGAGATCGATCGTGTATCCAAACCCTTGCCGCCATCCAACATCAACTGGTTTCCAGTGGCTTGGCTGTCCAGATTTTTAGACATCTGCAAGGTTGCGGTAACCAGGGTTTCTTCCTCATCAAGGTCAACATGTAGCGTTGTTGTTTCAATTAAATATTCGGGGACTTTGTAGTCCTTTAGAGCGATGGCTTTAGGTTGGCCTTCTTTCATTAGTATTCCCGCTTTTGTATGTTTTAAGTTCATCGCATTCAGGTCGCATAGTTAGAACAAGACTGAACATTGAGAGTTCGACTTAACGCTGGATAAAGGTTTATATCGAACGGCCGTGATTGTATCTGGTTTAAGATTCCTTTCAATGCAATCTGAGCCGTAAACATTGCGCTAAGTGTTCTTTTTACAGTCAAAATTGCTATCATCTTTGCATGCATGGATTTATTCGAAAACTTATCACTGAACACAATCAGCCGGTTGACTATCATCTACCGCTGTCTGACGCGCAGATTCATCTGAATCCGTTAATAGGCAGTAAAATTCGGCTTAGCTATACTGGAAACATTGAATGTAACCATTGTGGGCGCGCCACTAAGAAGAGTTTCAGCCAAGGCTATTGCTACCCCTGCTTCAAGAAGCTGGCCCAGTGTGACCTTTGTATGATGAGCCCTGAACGCTGCCACTATCATCTAGGTACCTGTCGAGAGCCCGACTTCGGAGACCGTGTGTGCATGCAACCACACATTGTCTATTTGGCAAACTCATCAGGCCTCAAGGTTGGCATCACGCGACCTAATCAAGTCCCGACCCGCTGGATCGATCAAGGCGCTGTACAGGCGCTACCTTTATTTGAAGTCAGTTCAAGACAAATGTCTGGGTTTGTGGAAACGATGTTCAAAGCCCACATCTCTGACAAAACGCATTGGCAGAAGATGCTCAAGTCCGAAGGTATTCATGTCGACCTCATGTTGGCCAGAGAGCAGCTTCTAGCGGAGGCTAAGAGCGGTATTGACGATCTTATTGAGATCCATGGAGAAGCGAATATTCGTTTAGTTGAGCTACCTGATGCTGTCACCATCGAATACCCGGTTGAGCAATACCCAACTAAAGTAAAAGCACTCAATTTCGAAAAGACCTCCGTCATTGAAGGGGTGCTGCAAGGCATCAAAGGTCAATACCTTATCCTCGATATAGGCGTCGTCAATATTCGAAAATTCACGTCCTACGAAATCAGCTTTGAATCACTCGAGTCAACGCCGAATCAGTCAGGTTTCGCATTTTGACGACTACCGCTTTGATTTAATTTTGGCAGACAAGGCGACAGGAATCCCAAAAGCTATCCCGGCTAAAAGCCCACCAAGGTGCGCGCCATTGGCAAGATTGCCCAAGCCCAATAGATCGATGACACCGGTAAAACCCAGAATCAAGAACCCTAGCATCACCCCGTAAATTGCTTTCGGCAGCCCCAGGTCCATTTCTGGTGCCAGCCTACCGACACATAAACCAAACCCCAAGAAACCGTATACGACACCCGACATGCCGCCAAACAAACTGGCACCTGCCAGCCAGTATTGCAGTAAATTGGCAGCAACCGATGTCGTGAGTGTTAGCAGCAGTACAATTAAACTGCCGTTCAACTGCTCTATGCGCCGGCCAATCTCCCACACCCAAAGAAGATTGAAGACAATATGTAGCCAACCAAAATGAAGCAGCATAGGCGTGATCAGGCGCCAGTATTGATGAGTTTCAAGTGTATAAGCGAGATTGGCGTGATAAATCTGATTATTCATCACGTTAAACGACAGCAATGTGAAATCGGCTAACCATTTGCTTTGGTTACCTGTATCAATCCCAAAGGTAATTGGAAAACAGATCACGTTCGCAACGATCAAGGTTAATATGAACGGCGATGCGGCCGCTTGCTTAAGTATTCTGGCCAATTGGTCCGTTATCGAAGGGCGAGCGGATCCTGAGGCGTTAGCCTGCAGTTGAAATTCACCGCGGCTAAATGCCGCATACAGTGATTGGATTGTCTGCTTATCCTGATCAGTATTTGCCCAGATTTCCTGCTCTGCGCCAACCTCATTGATGCGATGAGGCACAGAGCATTGGTACAGATATCGACTAAACAACGCCAGATCAATATCTCTGTCGACAGATAACGCCTTAATATTCACTTAATCGATTCCCTCACAACTCAAACCCCTTCTGGCTTAATACATTCACGCTTTTTGCTCGATCGTTAACAGCTACTTTCCACAGCCATAGGAGTGCCGTAAACTAGTCTATATTATCATTTTTAAAATATTTTTAGATCGAAACAAATATGGAAAATGCAGACCATCAAGTACTCACTAAACTCACCGACTGGGTCGAAGACGGCGAATTAAGCTGGCTTTGCACCGTGGTTAAAACGTGGGGATCATCCCCACGCCCTATCGGTTCGCTGCTGAGCTGCAATAACCGTGGACACACCTGCGGATCTTTATCCGGCGGTTGCGTCGAAGAGGATTTACTTGAAAGGCTCCAAAACGGAGAGCTTGCGCAGGAAAAACCCGAATTGATGATCTACGGTAAGACAAAAGAAGAATCCGATAGATTCGGCTTACCTTGCGGTGGTCAACTACACATCGTCATTGAGCCGATTAGAACGAAACAACAAATAGCCACGCTAAGGCAAATAGTCAATCGACTCGAACAGCGCCTTTGTATTTCAAGAACGGTCGAACTCGACACCGGCGTCATGACAGCGGAGGATAAAGATAGATACCGCAATCTAGAGTTGATCGGTGAAATACCGACGGATGAATTCGGCGAACCCTTAGAGAAAGACGCCAAAAATCTTACCTTGGTGCATACCTATGGTCCTAGGCACCAACTATTTCTTATTGGCGCAGGTCAAGTCTCCATCTATTTAGCAGAGATGGCTAAAGCCCTCGATTACCATGTTGTTGTCTGCGACCCACGTGAACAGGTTATCGAACAATGGCCCGTCGAAGGCGTACAACTTGTATGCGACATGCCTGACGACGCAGTCAGAGAACATGCCAACGATAACTTTTCTGCAATTATTGCTCTTACCCATGACCCGCGTATTGATGATATGGGCCTGATGGAAGCGCTCAAGACCAACGCTTTTTTTATCGGCGCGATGGGTTCGACTAGAACCTCTGCTAAGCGCCGAGAACGTTTGTTACAGCTAGACTTAACACCTGCAGAGATTGATAGACTGCATGCACCAGTCGGATTGCCCATCGGCAGTAAAACGCCGGCGGAGATCGCGATTGCGATACTGGCTCAGCTCACAGCGTTGAGAAACGAAGCGAGCGTTGAGGCGGATTTTAGGGCGACAGCTTAGGTAAAATATCTGTATGAAACGCGATGCAGCCATAATCCTTAGCTAGATTAAATTTAGGGAAGGAGATCAGTATGATTGGAGCCATAATTCTTGCCGGCGGCAGCAGTCGACGCTTTGGTGATGATAAACGCAAATCGGTGTTACCAACCGGTCTATTGATGCTAGAGGAATCCATCCACAAGGCGGCTAGCGTCATTGATGAAGTCATCGTCGTACTTCGATTCGGTGATATTAGTTTTGCAAAAGAACTCGAAGAAAAAATTGATAACCCATCTGTAAAATTTTACTGCGCGCCTGATTCAGCGCAGGGCATGGCGCACACGTTGGCAAATGGTATACATCAGGCCAAAGACTGGGAAGCCGCACTGGTATTCTTAGCCGATATGCCTTTTGTTCAAGCCGAGACTATTGAATCTCTATTGGCCGAATACGAATTCCGCAAGACGTCCAATCCCATTGTTGTACCCATAAAAGACGGTAAAGCGGGACATCCCGTACTTTTCTCGCGATGTTACTTTGATGAAATTGAATCGCTAACGGGTGATAATGGCGCGAAGCCGGTCATTGAAAATAATTCAGCACACGTTTATCAGATTAAGGTAAACGACCCCGGGGTTATTAGAGATATCGACACCCCACAGGACCTCGCCAGTTAGAAGAGCGTCTTATTCGCCAACCCGGCTGGCCCAATCCAACTTGCTTCGGCAAACGCCATAGAAACTGTGACCCGGAGGATGGATAAGCTTCAGACTTTGGGATTTCTTTTTGACCAAAATCGACTCACCGGGTTCAATTTCAAATTCCTGCTGGGAGTCAAAACTAATTTTGGCATTCATACCGGTCGTTTTACCGACCACTATTTTGATTTCAGAGTTTCCCGGCACAACAAGAGGACGACTATTTAGCTGATGCGGAAACATAGGCACGAGAACGATTGCATCCAAACTAGGGTGCATAATCGGTCCGCCAGCAGACAGCGCGTAAGCGGTCGAACCGGTTGGGGATGAAATAATCAGTCCATCGGAATATTGGTTGTAGACAAAGACGTCGTCGATGAAAAGATCAAACTCAAGCATCTTTGGCATCCTGGCAGAATGAATCAACACTTCATTCAAGGCTGTCGGAATTTCTTTCTCACCCTTTACCGAAACTTCCCCTTCTAGCAGAAAGTGTTCCTCTGTCACAAAATCACCATCGAGTACTAGGCCGATGCTGGACTCAATGTCATCAGGTGAAACGTCCGCGAGAAATCCCAGCCTGCCACGGTTTATACCCAGTATAGGCACACCGTGTGGTGTAAAACTTCGAGCCGCACCCAGAATATTACCGTCTCCGCCAACCGCAATCACCAGATCACACTTGTCAGCCATTTGTTCTTGAGAAAATACGGGACCATCGTAATCTTTCAATACCGCTTCCGCCGTATCTTCCATTAAAATATTGCACTGACGGTTCTGCAGGAAATCTCGAACCCTACGCAGGGATTCGAGCACCAATTGGCTATCGGTCCTTGCAATCAGTCCTATATGATTAAAGTGATTCTTACTCATTTAGCGGCGTCACCTAAAATATGACGCCCATTAGAATCTAGAACGTGCCTCTACGCAACATTGCAATTGAAGCCATAATCGGCTCTCGATCACGCACTGACGTACCTTTATAGAGCTTATTGCCCGTCGGAATGATTAATCCCTTGAATTTCCGTTCAAAATCGAGAAACTTACGCTCCGGCTTAGAAAAGCTTAGAATAACCGCGGGCATTTAAATTCAAGGGTTAGATATATGAAATCTTCCATTAACCAACGCTATGAAACCGAGCTGGCTGAAGAGTCTAATATTGCCGAAATTGCCTCAGCGGGCTCCCTCTGGCAAGCAATGCGCAGCGAAGTGAAGGCGCGAGCTGAGTTTGAGCCGATCATGGCAACCTACTTTCAAGCGACAGTCTTGAATCACGACACCTTGGAAGGTTCCCTAAGCTTCCTACTTGCGAGCAAGCTTGATAGCTCCGTTGTTTCAAGTATGGCCTTAAGAGAGATCATTCAAGACGCCTTTGCCAACGAAGCTTCACTGACCCGCGCAGCAGAAATCGATATTAAGGCGACGAGAGACCGTGACCCGGCCTGCAATAGCTACTCAACGCCCTTTCTATTTTATAAAGGCTTCCAGGCGCTACAAATTCATCGCGTTGCACATTGGCTCTGGGTACAAGAGAGGCACTCACTTGCGTTCTTCCTACAGAATCAAGTCAGCACCATCTTTGGCGTCGATATACATCCGGCCGCCCGCATCGGCTGCGGCATCATGTTAGACCACGCAACAGGATTGGTTATAGGCGAGACGGCCATCGTTGAAGACGATGTATCGATCTTACATGGCGTCACCCTTGGTGGTACCGGCAAAGAATCCGACGACAGACATCCTAAGGTGCGCAGTGGTGTAATGATTGGCGCCAACGCATCCATTATCGGCAATATCGAAATCGGCGAAGGCGCCAAAGTCGGCGCAGGTAGTGTCGTCATGAAAGACGTACCGCCGCATGTCACTGTTGCTGGTATTCCTGCCAAAGTTATCGGCAAACTGAATCAGGAATGTGATGGGCGTGATATGGAACAGTGCTTTTTTGATTAAACACTAAATAAAGCAAGGCTTTGGCGCGTCGATCGCATTGATAACTAAACCTTTCTAGCGCTTAAGGTTCGATGCGCTTGGTTCGATGCGCATAGTTCCAATAGCTTAGCTCCAATAGCTTAGCTCCATTAGCATAGCTCCATTCGCATAGTTCCATTCGCATAGCTCGATGCGCAACTTTCAATTCGTAACTGCCGCGGCACAGGTTTTATCCCGTTTTTTCACACCAGAGCATAGCCTCTTCGCCCTTGCAGGCCGCCCGTATGAATAACCAACACTCGGGATCCTGATTTTATCGATCCTGTGTCGATCTGGTCGATAATCCCATACATCATTTTTGCCGTGTAGATCGGATCAAGCTTGACATCATTCTGATACTCAAACGCAATAAGAAATTCTCTAAGCGCATTGGGAAATTTGCCATAGCCACCAAAATGATAATCGTGGCAAATGTGCCACTCTGGCAGTCGCGATGATACATTTCTGCTGGCGTCTTTATGCGTTACGGCATTCAGCATTTGTTGCACAGATGCCTGCAAATCGTAGGCGCCCTTTAATGAGGAATAGCCAATGACTTGTTGATTCGATTGCAGTGCTGAGAAGTCGTTTGCGCCTCTACTCATAGCCAAACCGGAGACAATGCCAGCTAATGTTCCACCTGTGCCAACGGGTAATGCAAAGATATCGTAGTCGCTTGCATTGACCAGATTGAGAATTTCCTGACAACCCAGCACGGCATCGTTATTCGAGCCTCCCTCTGGCAACAGATAGAAACCGCCAAATTTTTGCCGCAACGCGCCAATGAAAGTGTCGTCATCTTTGCGTCGATATTGTTCACGACTGACATAGTGCAACAGCATGCCATTGCCGACAGCATCCTTAAGCATCGCCGAAGGGTTAGCAGGTGCTTCGCCTCTGATAACACCGATTGTTCTGAATCCGCTTTTTAGACCCGCTTCAGACAGCGCATGGATGTGATTGGACCAGGCACCGCCAAAACTTAACAACGTGTTCATGTTCTGCTGCCTGGCTCGCTCAATATTCAGCTTCAGTTTGTAGTATTTATTGCCGCCTGAATGATGCGCGTTGGTTAACAGGATCGAGACTCGCACCTGTTGGTAATCGATATGTTTAAGTGTATCTATCCCAGCAACCCGGCACGTCATTTCAGCCCTCCTCAACGCTATGTCATGTTGTAAAACATGGTTACAATAAGCCATGAAATTAAAATATATCGATAACCGATTTATTACAGCTACCGCGCTTTCTTTATTTACCCTAACCCTCGCTGGTTGCGGTGGAGGCGGCGGCGGAGGCTCGGACCCTGCGCCATCACCCGCACCGACGCCACAAGCGTTAGCGGATGTAACAACCGTCAATGAAGATAGCAGCATCTCAATCGACGTCCTTGCCAATGATACCAGTGTTAGTGCCAATACCCTGGCGATTCAAAACCAGCCCTCAAATGGAACAGCAACCCTGTCCGGCAACGAGGTTGTCTACACACCTAACGCCGATTTTAATGGCAGTGACACACTGACCTACTCGGTGACAGGTTCGAACAACATTAACCTTACGGCCGCAGTTACAATCACCGTCTCCAGCATTAATGATCTACCCACAGCCAACGACGATACTTTCTTGGTGCAGTCCAACACCCGCACCGCACTGACCGTACTGAGTAATGACGTCGATCAAGACGGTACACCGACATCAAGCGAATTGGTCACACAACCTGCCAATGGCATCGCATCGATCATTGGCGATGTTATCAACTACCAGCCAACCAGCGGCTTCAGCGGTACCGATCGTTTTACCTATCGCGCCATCGATAACGACAACGGCACCAGCACTAACCAAGCGACCGTAAGCTTAACCGTTGATGCGCAATTGACATTATTAACCGTCACATCACTTCAAATACCCGCAGAAGATTACAGCCAACAGAACAATATGGAATTTGGTGCCAGTGTACTCACGTCGCCCCTTCAAACATTTACCGCGCCTGCAAATGTTGTGTCGTTTAATCTGTCTTTGAGAGGCCCCGGTGTTGACGATGCATTAGGTAGCAGCTTCTTTATCGCCGGCATCACAGACCCTCTGGGCAATCCTATTTCACCCTTTGATCCCAGCGCCTTGTTTTGTGACACGGGCTTATGCACAGCACTCGTGCCCCGATCACCCCAAATCATTGCTGCGCCTGGCGATTGGCGCTTCACCCTTGGAACGCTTGAACCGGACCTCACCAATTTAGACTTTTCCAAAATGGACCTAGAACTCGCGCTTCGATCAGGTCCCGTGCCTGATAATTCGATCGCATTTCCAACCCGTTTGAAGATACAACCGTATCTCTCGGCTACCACCGTCGATGCTGCCGAACTCGCGTTAGTACTCACTGAACTTCAAACCCTCGCAGCCACGAACAACCTTCAGCTGCAGATCGAACCTATAATTGTCATTGAGGACTCACGCTTCAGTGAAGTCTCGAGTGACTTCAATAATACTGAAACCGCCGCACTCGTTAGTAGGGGTGGCGCGGACAGTATTAACCTCTTCTTCTTAGATAGCTTCGCCGGTGCAGGCGGCTCTGGGCTAGCTGGCATCAGCGCTGGACTACCGGGCACCATGGGTATTCAAAGTGAATACAACGGCGTACTAATCAATGCGACGGCGACCTTAAGCAGTGATTTAGCGCGCTATCGAAGAACCACGGCTGAGTTCTCTCTGCACGAGATAGGACACTTTGTCGGTCTGTATCACACAACAGAGCAGGCATTTGGGTCCAGCGATATCCTGCTTGATACGCCTGTCTGTGAAGAACAGGTGCATGACACAGCACCCCTCGATTCAGTGGCAGATACCAACGAATGTCCAGATGGCCTTAACCTGATGTTTTGGAGTAATGACTTGGATCAAATCAAGGATCCGTTAAGCGCCGATCAGCGCAGCGTCTATCAGACTTCGCCGATCGGTCAGCCGGGCATCTAACGACTTACCTAACGATTAATGTAAGCGGCCCGCCCGTCTCTGGCGAGAAATACGTTTATTGACGACGTTGTGATTTTAAAGGCTTTAAACCGGCGTTGGATTAACTTAGCGCCGCCAATAAAAACACACGCCCCTTACCACCGTATCAACCTGCTCCGTCTTTTCTATCTTTTCTACTTTTTTCTGACGTCTCCAACGCCGAAACATCAATTCACAGCACAAAAGGCACGACGTTTCGTACCTCGCTACTGAGCTGGTCGGAACTGCTGTTGGGTCCAAAAGCACGACTGCGTGTGGTCCTGATTATCATGGTCATCGCGGTTGTCATGAGCGCTTCCCGCTCAGGTAATACGGCCCTGTTCAGCAGCATCCTTATCACGGCCGTCACGATGCTTATCATTGCAAGGAAATTAAATCGTTCGACCATTATTTTGTTAGTGAGTCTTGTTGTCATCGATGTTGCACTGATCGGCACTTATTTTGGCGTGGAGCGCGTTGCCAATCGAATCCAGCAAACGACCCTAGCAACAGAACAACGAGACGAAGTCAGCATCTATACCATAGAGATTATTAAGGACAATCTACTTTGGGGTACCGGTGCAGGCACCTTCGAGCATGTTTTTCCCAAATACCGTGGGCCGGATGTGGGTAATCATTTCACTCATGCCGAAAATGACTATCTGCAGTTTTTAAGTGAGCTTGGCCTCGCGGGGTTTATACCCTTAGCACTCATCGTCATGTTCAGTTATGGCGCCGCGATTCAAGCCCTGAGAGTCAGGAAATCGCAATTTTATCGCGGCATCGCATTTGGTACATTGATGGCAATGAATTCAATATTGATTCATTCATTCACTGAATTTAACTTACGCATACCCGCAAACGCCTGTCTATTTATGGTGGTCCTGGCACTGGGATGGGTGAGTTTGTACAGTGAACGGGGCGGAAAGGATGGCAGCGCTCTGAGACGACATAGGTCTAAAACCACATAGCTTGACCACGTAGCGCTACACATAGCGCTCGGCGACATAGCTCTTAGAAGATGTCATTCCTAGAAAAACAGCGCCGAGAAGGCATGGATGAGCGCGCAGATCGCACTAAGAAGATTGATAAGATATTGCGTCGGGGAAAGTCGAAATTTTTAAGGTGACTGCAGTTCGAGGGAACTGCGAATAGGCTGCAAACAATAAACAGCGTTCCAATCTAACTTGAGTTAATGGCGGACCGGACGGGACTCGAACCCGCGACCTCCGGCGTGACAGGCCGGCATTCTAACCAGCTGAACTACCGGTCCGCACTTTAAAACTCAAAGCAAGCTTTGGTGGGTGTTGCAGGGGTCGAACCTGCGACCTACGGCTTGTAAGGCCGTCGCTCTCCCAACTGAGCTAAACACCCTCAAAAAGAGAGAGCGCATTGTAACGATTCGGGCGTGTGAGTCAAGTGCATTACCGGTTTAAGTTGTATTCAATACAGTTCTTTCAAAACACATCAGACACCGCACCAAACGACCACGTCAAATTACACGCTCCAAAATACACCCTTTAAATTACACCCTTCAAAAGCACCCTTCAAAAGCACGGGATCATTCCAGTGGGTTATTAGCTAACAACAACTCGTTTCTTGTGGGTCATAACAGATTCTTCTATATTGCGCCTCTTCTCAAGACCTGATGGAAAACCATGTCCGACTACCGCCTGACCCATCTAAAAGAACTCGAAGCCGAAAGCATACATATCATTCGTGAAGTTGCCGCAGAATTTGACAACCCTGTGATGATGTATTCGATCGGCAAAGATTCTACCGTGATGTTACATCTTGCAAGGAAAGCATTTCACCCAGGGAAACTACCCTTTCCGCTTATGCACGTGGATACAACCTGGAAGTTCCAAGAGATGATTGCGTTTCGGGACAAACTCGCACAGGAATTAGGTCTTGATCTTATCGTGCATAAAAACCAGGAAGGCATCGATGCCGGCGTGAGTCCTTTTACACACGGCAGCGCCAAGCACACGGATATTATGAAGACTGAAGGATTAAAACAGGGACTGAACAAGTATGGCTTTGACGCGGTTTTTGGCGGCGCGCGCCGAGATGAAGAAAAATCCCGTGCCAAAGAGCGGGTTTATAGTTTTCGAGACAAAAATCATCGTTGGGATCCAAAGAATCAACGCCCTGAACTTTGGAATATTTACAACAGTGAACACAATAAAGGCGAGACGATACGCGTCTTCCCTATTTCCAACTGGACCGAGTTAGACGTCTGGCAATACATCCATATGGAGAACCTGCCCATCGTGCCACTGTACTTTGCTAAGGAACGTCCGGTTGTTGAAAGAGACGGCACATTGATTATGGTAGACGACGATCGCATGCCGCTAGAAGAAGGTGAGACACCGGAAATGAAAATGGTTCGTTTTCGCACCCTCGGCTGCTATCCGTTGACCGGCGCGGTCGAATCAACGGCCAACACGTTGCCAGAGATTATTCAAGAAATGCTGTTGGCAACCACCTCAGAGCGACAGGGACGTCTTATCGACTCTGACTCGGTGGGTTCAATGGAGCAGAAGAAACGTGAGGGCTATTTCTAATGTCACATCAATCAGAACTGATCGCCACCAACATTGATGAATACCTCAAGCAGCATGAGCAAAAAGAACTTTTGCGCATGCTGACCTGCGGCAGTGTTGATGACGGTAAAAGCACCCTTATTGGTCGCCTGCTGCATGACTCCAAACTGATCTACGAAGACCAATTAGAAGCGGTCAGAGCAGATTCTGCCAAAGTTGGCACCGTTGCCGACGGATTGGATTTAGCGTTATTGGTTGATGGTCTTCAGGCTGAGCGAGAGCAAGGTATCACCATCGATGTTGCTTACCGATACTTCTCAACCGCAAAGCGAAAGTTCATCATTGCCGACACGCCTGGACACGAGCAATACACCCGAAACATGGCCACCGGCGCGTCGACCTGTGACCTTGCCATTATACTCGTTGACGCGCGACACGGCGTCATGACGCAGACAAAGCGACACAGCTACATCACCACCTTGCTTGGCATCAAACATATTATTGTTGCCATCAACAAAATGGACCTTGTTGATTACTCAGAAGAGGTCTACCAAAACATCAAAGACGACTATGCCGCATTCTCAAGCCAACTCGACATGGGCGAAGTGCGTTATCTACCGATTTCCGCATTGAATGGCGACAACGTTGTTGACGCGAGCAAGCATATGCCTTGGTACGAAGGCGCACCCTTGATGACAGTTTTGGAGAATATTCAGATTTCCGGTGACCGGAATTTTTCTGACTTCAGGTTCCCTGTGCAGTACGTCAATCGGCCTAACCTCGACTTTAGAGGTTTTTGTGGCACCGTCGCATCCGGCGTCATCAAAAAAGGCGACGAGATATTAGTTTTACCCTCCCGCAAAAAGAGCACCGTAAAGTCGATCGTGACCTACGAAGGCGAATTGACGCAAGCCTTTCCACCACTCGCCGTCACACTCACCCTCGATGACGAAATTGATATTAGCCGCGGCGACATGTTGGTATCGGCATCAAATATGCCGGAATTTTCCGATCGAATTGACGCCGAAATTGTCTGGATGGATGAACAGCCCCTGGTGGCAGGCAAACAATATCTTTTCAAACAGGCAACAAAGAAGAGTGGCGGTAGCATCTCGGCCATCAAGTTTAAGACCGATGTGAATACATTGGAAAAGCAGCCGAGTGACTCACTCACACTGAATGAAATCGGACGCTGCGAGATAACACTATCTCAACGGTTAGCCTTTGACCCCTATCGAAAAAACCATGGCACTGGCGCGTTTATCATCATCGATAAACTGACCAACGTAACGGTTGGCGCAGGCATGATCGTTGGCGGCGTCGCCGACCAAACCGATGCCGCATGGGACGCAAACGCAAAGAGCGACTTATTAAAGCCAACTGACAGCTTGATCTCGCTAACGGAACGAAGTGAACGATTAGGACAAAAGCCCAAGACCATTCTGATTACCGGTTTGACCGGTGCCGGAAAAAGTACAATCGCTTACGCATTAGAACGAAAACTTTTCGACATGGGCAGAACCGCCTATGTGTTAGATGGTCAAAATATGCGTTTGGGACCCAGCAAAGATTTGGGCTTCGATGCAGAGTCAAGATCAGAAAATCTACGCCGAAGCATTGAGATAGCAAAGATCATTAACCAAAATGGTGGCATCGCTATTTGTTCTTTTGTTGCGCCAAATGCCGACGTTAGGCAAAAGGCTAGAGAAGCTATTGGACAAGACTTCATCGAAGTCTATCTCAGCGCGCCTCTGGACGTTTGTATATCGCGTGATACGGAAGGCTTTTATAACAATGCAGAAAAGGAAGGTATAGAGACCATTCCGGGACTATCAATCGATTACGAAACACCTGAAAACCCCGAGTTAATTTTACCGACTCACGAGCTGGATGTTGATACCTGCGTTGAAAGATTGATTACAATCTTGGAAGACTCCGGCACTTTTTGAACCGACCAACGAGGCCGCGCAGCTTATAATTTCCAAGGCAGTTAATTGGAGGTGCTCAATGGTTGATCGCAAAGCTTGAATTTTTGTTACTTGCATGACTGCACTCATTGGCTCTCACGTTGTCAAGAAACTTGTAGAGCAGTGGATGGCGATGAGAAGTTAATACTTGCTGGCGATGCAAGTCATGGGCTAACCAATCGACAATGTAACTCGCCGCTTTTTGAGTCACATCGACCATATTACGTCCCCGTGCGCCAGGGCAAAATCAGTGCAGTGACTACAAGGTCACTCAGCGTTTCGAAAATTAATTCACTAGGCTGCAAGGCTGAGACAAACCTCGCGTCAGGTATTTCTGAAACCTACCAAGGGTTTCTAGTAAACGAGGAAACCTTCAAGCGTTAACTTCTACCGTAAACATCATCAAATCGTACAATGTCATCTTCCCCGAGGTAGTCGCCCGACTGCACTTCGATTAGCTGCAATGGCTCTTCACCAAGGTTACGCAATCGGTGTTTTTCACCCAGCGGGATATAGGTTGATTCGTTACGATTTACGGTAAAAACTCTTTCGCCACACGTGACTTCAGCGGAACCGGCAACGACGATCCAATGTTCGGCGCGGTGATGATGCATCTGAAGACTTAGGCTCGCACCTGGCTTCACGGTAATTCTCTTCACTTGAAAACCGATATCTGAATCAATGCTGTCATAATCACCCCAAGGTCGATAAACCTTTCGATGAAATTGGCTCTCAAGTCGATCGAGCTTATTAATCTGCGCAACAATCGCCTTCACATCCTGAACTTTATCCTTCTTGGCAACTAGCAACGCGTCTGCTGTGTCCACAACAATCAGATCGTCCACACCCACTAATGCAACCAGCCTATTTTGAGCATGTACATAATTATTCTCAGCATTCGAACTCAAGACATCACCCACGAAATGATTGCCTTCGTCATCTTTCTCGCTAACCTCCCACAAAGAAGACCAAGAACCAACGTCACTCCAACCTACGCTCATTGGAATCACAACTGCCTTCTCTGTTTTCTCCATAACGGCGTAGTCGACGGATTCAGAGGGGCACAACTCGAAAGCCTCCTTGTCCAACCGAATAAAATCCAAATCTGTTTTCGCAGCACCAAGTGCCGACTTTGCGTACTTAAGAATTTCGGGGTTATGCTGCTCGAGTTCCTCAATAAAACGGTCTGCTCTGAACATGAACATCCCACTGTTCCAATAAAAGTTCCCTGCATCTAGGTAGCCTTGAGCGGTTTCGCTATCGGGCTTTTCAACAAATTGATCAACTGAATATGCATCTCCAACCGGCATCCCCGCTTTAACGTACCCATAACCTGTTTCAGGACCGCGAGGCTCTATGCCAAACGTCACCATGTAGCCTTGCGCCGCAAGCTCGAGACCCTGCTTCACATGGGTTTGAAATTTCTCAACGTCTAAAATCACATGATCTGCAGCAAGAACCAGTAAAATTGCGTCTTTCTCAGATTGCTGCTCTGCTGCAATAGCGATTGCTGGCGCAGTATTTCGGCCAACGGGCTCAAGAATTATCTGCGATTGACTCATCTCAAGCTGCTGAAGTTGCTCCGCAACAAGAAACCGATGATCCTCATTACATATGACCAGCGGGTCCATTGCCTCCATGCCTTTTAGGCGAAGCGCGGTGTCCTGCAACATTGTTGATTCATTAACTAAAGATATAAGTTGTTTCGGATAGTGCCCACGAGAAAGCGGCCAAAGGCGCGTGCCGGATCCGCCTGAGAGAATAACAGGTACGAGATGAGTCATGGATTTTCCAAAGCAAATTTGAATATTGTAACAGTAAGTAAACATTTTGTACTTGAGTCAACGGCTAACAAGCCAACTTTATGTTTGGGCTTCGCGACGCTGACCGATATTGGATCGTAATCATCAAGTACCTAACAAGAAAACATACTGGTAATTATACATTTCCAGACTAGATTGCTATGTTTCGCTCTGCGACTTTTACGTAAACCCCACAGATGAAAACCAGCGGCCCTCTTAGCTATGAGACGCTTAAACAAGGGTATCCGATATACTCTGCAAGCAATGCTTATCGCTCTATTGTCTAAGCATTAAATTAGGCGGCTATCAGGTTTCTCGTCAACCGAGTATTATGACCCTTTAAGCAGACTTCTACTTACTAGGGAGACAATCATTACCTTCACGCCGTTTTACAATGTCGCTTTTGTAATACTCTTGTCGAGCGCCTACCTCATCCCCATCGTCTTTTTCCTCGCGGCGCGCAATTCAGCTAGTTTCTTCCCTACCTATACCATGGCACTTGCCACCATGGTTCTGCTGCCATCTATCGAAAGCAGACTCTGCCTCTCCCTGAATAAAACCGGGTTTACACTCGTGAGCGCTTTCCTACTTTTTATGTGCGCAAGTGTATTTTGGAGCGAGGACCCGTCTCTCGTCGGCAAGTACCTAGGATATGCAATTCTGATTTTTCTATTCGTTCAATCTCTCACGCTACTTAATTCAAAATTTCCTTGGTTTTTCAAAAGCTTCATCACGTTATTTTGTTTAGCCGCTGCCGTTTCTGTCGCCTATTCAATTCTCCTCTATCATCAAATCCCTTACCAAACAGAAATCGACGTGCGAATGTATAGCTTAGGCGGTCTTCACAACCCAATGATTGGCGGATTGTCCTATGGCGCTGCGTTGATACTGGGTATCGCGCATTGTATTAACCAGACTGAAAAAACCAAGAAGTTGCTCATGGCTTTAGTTTGTCTCGTCATTTTCGTCGGTGTTGTCTACACCGGAACTCGCAGCGCTTGGGTTGGAGTTATTTTTGCAGCACTGACTTTAATTTTGTTTCACTCTAAGCTCTTGCACACAAAAAAGAAAATCTACCTAGCCCTATTTATCTTGGCATTCATCGTTGCGCTACTCACTTTGTTTCAACTCGGACTGACAGACGCATTAACTAAGCGGTCACTCAGTTTCAGGCCTGAAATCTGGTCAGAAGTCATGGCAAACATGAACGGTTCAGCCCTGTTCTTTGGACATGGACTAGCGAGCAATGCTGCCGTTGAGCATCTGCAGTATGTTTTTGATCATCCCCACAGCATTTATCTCTCTACATTGTTCTATGGCGGAATCATCGGCTTAAGCCTGTTTTTGACTTTAAGCTTTTGGGTATTAAAAAACCTCATTCAGAACATCCAAAATCCTTCATCGATTTATGCACTTGCGTTACTCGTTTTTGGATTGGTGTCCTTGCTTGTGGACGGCAATAGATTGGTCAGGAAAATTGATTTTGTTTGGCTTCTCATATGGCTACCAATCGCACTGTCTTTTATTCGAAGCCCTGCTTCAGCTATTGATACTGTTGCGCACCAAAAAGATCCGCCAATTGACTAGCCGAATCATTCCATGAGAAATCTTCAGATCTTTTAATAGCTGTCTCTTATACACATCTGACGC
>OLHY01000247.1_pt1 | contig 19657 bp, 15 predicted proteins | sample 1609411 | NCBI WGS metagenome assembly OLHY01 (sample SAMN05416817, study PRJEB24817) | seawater metagenome | isolation source: Sea water | place: Canada:Atlantic | collected 2013-07
AGTATCTGAAACCGCATGGACCGGGCCAGATACACAGAGGTCAGGACACTCCCGGCGCGCGGCATGGGCACCATGGTTGCTGCGATTCCTGAGATGAAAATGAGCCGGCAGTTCCGCGACGCCGTGCTTCAAAAACGCGATCCTGAATACCACCAACGTAGCGACCATTGACTCCGACCTCGATCCAGCTTGGATTTTCCAGCGCCTCGGCGGTGATAACTTCACGCCGGAAGCCGTGAAGGAAGGCATCTACGGCGACATGGGCCGCTACGCCACCATGTTCGACAGCTCAAAGAACACCAAGATGGGCGGCGTCAAGCTCCCGTACCTTGCGCCCGGTTCGAAGCTGAACCTACAAGGCGCAGGGCTGGGCGCGTCTCAATCGCGGGACAGGCGGGTTGGGCTGTCACGTTCACGACGCGCACGCTATGGCGCGCGGTCCCGCGACACCCGGTCGCCTGCGCTTCGGGTTGACCCGGCCCTGTCGCGCGGCCATGAAGCTAAGGCCGACGACCGGCGGCGCGAACCCAGACGACCGAGGAGCCCCGCCATGGCGCGACAGCCCAGCAAGATCGACGCGAACGAGCGTGAGAAAAGTCGCGAGGTCGGGGCGTTGATGCAGTTGTGGCCCTTTCTCAAGCCCTATCGCGGGATGCTTCTGGCCGCGCTTCTGGCGCTGGTACTGACGGCTTCGGTCTCGCTGATCCTGCCGCTGGCGGTGCGCCGCGTGGTGGATAATTTCGGCGTCGACGCCTCGGGCCTGCTTGACCAGTATTTCGCTGCCGCGATCGGGTTTGCCGCGCTCCTCGCGCTGGGCACCGGGCTGCGCTACGCCTTGGTGACACGGTTGGGCGAACGGGTGGTCGCGGACATTCGCAAGGCGGTCTTTGGCCGCGTCATCGCCATGTCCCCGTCATTCTACGAAACCACCATGACCGGCGAAGTGCTGAGCCGCATCACCACGGACACCACGTTGATCCAGTCGGTGATCGGCTCGTCCGTGTCGATCGCGCTGCGCAACATGCTGATCTTTGCTGGCGGGCTGGTGCTGATGTTGTTCACCTCGGCCAAGCTGACGGGGCTGGTGCTGCTGATCGTGCCGGTGGTGGTGGTGCCGATCCTGACCCTCGGGCGCAGACTGCGCGTGCTCAGCCGGGAAAATCAGGACTGGATCGCGCAATCCTCGGGCAATGCATCCGAGGCGCTCTTGTCGGTGCAGACGGTTCAGGCCTTCACCCACGAAAGGTTGAGCCGCGATACCTTTGACGAGGTGACGGAAAGCAGCTTTGTGGTGGCCGTGCGGCGGATCAAGGCGCGCGCCGTGATGACGATCATCGTGATCTTTTTGATCTTTTCCGGCGTTGTCGGCGTGCTTTGGATCGGGGCGCATGATGTGCGGGCAGGGGGCATGTCCACGGGCGCGCTGGTGCAATTCGTGATCTATTCGGTGATGGTCGCAGGCTCTGTCGCGGCGCTATCGGAAATCTGGGGCGAATTGCAGCGCGCGGCAGGTGCGACCGAGCGGCTGGCCGAACTGCTGGTCGTGGAGGACAAGGTGCAGGACCCCGCTGCGCCCGCCACCCTGAGCGAACCGGTGCGTGGCGAGATCCGCTTTGACGAGGTGACGTTCCACTACCCCTCGCGACCCTCGGTCGCCGCGCTAGACCGGGTCAGTCTGCACGTCAATCCGGGTGAGACCGTGGCGCTCGTCGGTCCCTCTGGCGCAGGTAAATCCACTGTAATCCAGTTGATCCTGCGGTTTTACGACCCGGAGGCCGGCGAGGTCCGCCTGGACGGCATCGACCTGCAAGACCTGTCGCGCACGGCGTTCCGCCGCTCGGTCGCTCTGGTGCCGCAGGATCCGGTGATCTTCGCGGTCTCGGCCCGCGAGAACATCCGCTTTGGCTGGCCAGACGCCAGTGATGTCGAGGTCGAGGCCGCCGCACGAGCCGCCGCCGCGCATGATTTCATCACTGCGCTGCCGCAGGGCTATGACAGCCCCCTGGGTGAGCGTGGCGTGATGCTGTCGGGCGGGCAGAAACAGCGCATCGCGATTGCCCGCGCGATCCTGCGCGACGCGCCCGTCCTGTTGCTGGACGAGGCGACCTCGGCCCTTGATGCCGAGAGCGAGCGGATGGTGCAGCACGCCGTGGAACGCGTGGCCGAAGGGCGCACCACCATCGTGATTGCCCACCGACTTTCGACGGTCAAGAAAGCTGACCGTATCGTGGTGATGGATCAGGGGCGTATCGTCGCCGAAGGTAAGCACGACTCCTTGGTCGCCGAAGGCGGGCTCTACGCCCGGCTGGCGCGGTTGCAGTTCACCGACGGCGGATCGCAGGACACGTTCGGGGACGCCTGAGCATGTACGCGCGCCACTGGCTCCCGGCGCGCTCCACGGTGACAATCTTTGGACGCGTCCTAGGGGGCGGTCCATCGTCCGCCGGGTGCCTGCGCGCAGACCGTGGCAGGCCGCGAAAACTGCGAACCCCTGACGCCTCCTCAAGCGAGTGACCTCTCACAACGTGTCGTTAACCTTGCACTGTGAGGAAATGTCGCACACTTTGCTTGGGACCGGCCTCGCCGGTCAGGAAAAGGGAGGAGAAACCATGGTAATGACGTCGCTCGCCGACAATTTGGCCATTCAGAACGCAATGCCTTACGAGGATCGCGGTCTGCCGAAAACTGTTTATCAAATGTTGGCGGAGACGGCGAAGAAATTCCCCTCCCACGATGCGATCTCGTTTCAATTGCAATCCGGGCCGACGGACAAGGCCGAGACGCTGTCCTGGACGCAAGTCCTTGAGATGACCTGTCAGGCGGCGAACCTGTTCCGCTCTCTCGGGATTGGCGAACAGGATGTCGTAGCGCTGATCCTGCCCAACAGCACGGAAACCGCCGTTGCGATCCTGGCGGGAATGGTTGCCGGCATCGTCAATCCGATCAATCCGCTGCTGGAACCCGAGCAGATCGCCGCCATCCTGCGCGAGACCAACGCCAAGGTCGTGGTGACGCTGAAATCCTTTCCGCAATCCGACGTGGCCCAGAAAACAGCCGAAGCGGTTAAGGACGCCCCGAACGTCAAGACCGTGCTTGAGGTCGACCTGAACCGGTACCTCAGCCCGCCAAAAAGCTGGATTGTGCCGCTGATCCGGCCCAAAAATCCGGTGTCCCACAAGGCCGAGGTCAAGAGCTTTGCGACCGAGGTTGCGCGCCAACCCAAGGCATTGGCCTTTGCCGACAGCGACGGGGACCGGGTCGGGGCCTATTTCCATACCGGCGGCACCACCGGCATGCCCAAGGTCGCGCAGCACAAATACTCCGGCATCATTTACAACGGTTGGATCGGGCACGAGCTGCTTTATACCGAGGACGACAATGTCATCTGCCCGCTGCCCCTGTTTCACGTCTTTGCCTGTCACGTCATCTTTATGGCGATGGTGAAGTCGGGCGCACATGTGGTCTTTCCTACGCCTGCAGGCTATCGCGGGGAGGGGGTCTTTGACAATTTCTGGAAGCTCTGCGAGCGGTGGAAGATCACTTTCATCATCACCGTGCCAACGGCGATCTCCGCGATGATGCAGCGCCCCGTGGATGCGGACATCTCGACGGTGCAGACCTCCTTTTCCGGCTCAGCGCCGCTGCCGCTGGAATTGTTCAACCGGTTTGAGAAGGCGACCGGCGTGACCATCGTCGAAGGCTACGGGCTGACCGAGGCGACCTGTCTTGTGTCGTGCAACCCGGTGGCGGGTGAAAAGAAGGTCGGTTCGGTCGGGATCCCGTTTCCCTATACCGACGTCCGGATCCTTGATCACTCCAATGGTGAGGTCCGCGATTGCGAGGTGGACGAAGTGGGCGAGATCTGCGTGTCCAATCCCGGTGTCAACGAAGGCTCCACCTACACCGAAGAGATCAAGAACAAGGATCTCTACCATTCCCGTGCCAATACGGAGCGGCTGTACCTGCGCACCGGCGATCTGGGCCGGATCGATGCGGATGGCTACATCTGGATCACCGGACGGGCCAAGGACCTGATCATTCGCGGCGGTCACAATATCGACCCCGCCGTCATTGAAGAGGCGTTGCTGGGCCACGAGGCCGTGGCCTTTGCCGGGGCCATCGGCCAGCCTGACGGCCATTCCGGAGAGCTGCCCTGCGTCTATGTCGAACTTGTCGGCGGTGCGAATGTCTCGGTCGATGAGCTGATGAAACATGCCGAGGCGAATATCACCGAGCGGGCGGCCTTTCCCAAGTATATCGAGGTGCTGGACGAGCTGCCCAAAACCGCTGTCGGCAAAGTGTTCAAGCCCGACCTGCGCAAGCGCGCGATTTTGCGGGTCTACAACCACGCACTTGAGGAGGCGGGGCTACCGGCCAAGGTGGTGTCGGTTGTCGACGATAAGAAGATGGGCCTGACGGCGCAGGTTCAAAAAACAGGCAAGGTCGACGAGAAGGCGATCACCGCGCTGCTGGGCAAGTTCACCTGGCACTGGGCCTGGGTCGACTGAGGCAAGGTGCCGCTTTCTCCCAACGTCACCAAACGCGCCGCCCGACGGGTCGGCGCGTTTTTTGCCTTCGTGGTTCATGGATTTTCTACGGGTGGATGCGGGGCGTTGGGCAGGATGTGCGATGCAAAAGGGCAGGGCGCCAGTCCGCCCCCTCGGCTATGAGTGAGGACGCCAGACGCGCCGCTCGCAACTATAGGCCGAGATGCCCGTCACCTCTTTCGTTGTCGCCGCATTCTCCCTAGGCTGCGCAAAAGGTCAACGAGAGGAGCCATCGCATCATGCCCAATGCCCATGTGAACGGCATAGATATCTGGTACGATGTCACTGGACCAGATGACGGCAAGCCGTTGTTGTTGATCTCGGGTGTCGGCACCCAGAGCACACGCTGGCCCGACGCATTCGTGCAGCGTCTGTTGTCGCGCGGCTACCGTGTGATCCGCATGGACAATCGCGATATTGGTCTCAGCCAGAAGTTTACCGATCACGGGGTGCCTGATTTTCGTCAGGTCATGGCGGACAAGGCCGATGGCAAGGTGCCTGAAATCCCCTACACCCTGTCGGACATGGCCGCGGATGGGATCGCGTTGCTGGATCACCTTGAGATCGCCAAGGCGCATGTCTGCGGATTTTCCATGGGAGGGATGATCGTGCAGCTGATGGCGATCGAACACCCCGAGCGGGTCTCTTCCGTGACCTCGATCATGTCGAACTCAGGCAACCCCGACCTCCCGACGGGCACACCCGAAGCCGCTGCTGTGCTGACCAGGCCGCGCCCAGATGCCAAGGTGGACCGCGAAGGCTATATCCAATCGCGGCTCGACACGGATCATGCCATCGGCTCCCCGGCCTATCCGGTCCCTGATGAGCAGTTGCGCGCGGCGGCAGAGGCCGATCTCGAACGTTCCTACCATCCGACGGGATTTGCCCGGCAGTATGCCGCGGTCCTTGCCACCTACGACCGGCGCAGCGAATTGCGGAAACTGACCATGCCGGTCGTCGTGATCCACGGGGTGGATGACCCGCTGGTGCCGATCGAGGGCGGGCGCGACACGGCCGCCAATTGCCCCGATGCGCGGATGATCGAAATTCCGGGCATGGGACATGATCTGCCGGTCGAAGTCCATGAGGAGATCATCGCCGGGATCGACAGCGCCACCTCTCAGCTGTAGCGCCAGGACCAGCAGTGTCAGGCCCAGTAGTGCTGGCGCCGGCCGACAGGTTCGTGTCCCGAGGCGCAGGTGTGTTTCAGACCGCAGGCTGACCGGCGGGGGTCTTTCTGCGGGTCATGCCCTCTTGCGAGACGGTGGCAACCAGCCGCCCCTCGCGCGTGAAGAAGCGTCCGCGCGTCAGTCCGCGACCGCCCCCGGTCCAAGGGCTTTCCACGCCAAAGAGCAACCAGTCGTCCATGCGGAATTCCCCATGGATCCACAGTGCATGATCCAGCGAGGCGACCCGCAGCCCTTCGGACAGAAAGGTCAGCCCGTGGACCGCCAAAGCCGCGCCCAGCAAACCGAAGTCCGAGGCGTAGGCCAGCGCGCTGCGGTGCAGATTCTCGTCTTTTGGCATCGTGCCTCGGGCCCGGATCCAGCGAAAGGATTCTCCGAACGTAGGCTCCTGGGAAAACGGCGCCGTGAAACTGCAGGGGCGTATCTCGATCGGGCGGTCGGCGCGTAGGAATTTCAGGAAGGCTTCGGGCATCCTATCGGCGTAGGTATCGGCCAGTTCGCGTTCGTTGGGGCAATCTTCCGGCGCGGGAATATCGGCGGGCATCTCGGTGGTGTAGTCCATTCCCTTTTCTTGGACCTGGAACGAGGCCGCCATGTTGAGGATCGGTTGTCCGTTCTGTACCGCGATCACGCGTCGGGTGGCGAAACTGTTGCCATCCATATCGCGCTCGACCCGGTAGAGCACGGGTTTCGTCGCATCGCCGGGGCGCATGAAGTACGCATGCAAAGAGTGGTTGACCTTGTCGTCAGGCGCTGTGCGCATCGCCGCCATCAAGGCCTGACCCAGCACCTGGCCGCCAAACATCCGACCCTCGCCGCTGGGGGTTTCGATGCCGCGAAAGAAGTTGTCCTCGATGCGTTCGACATTGAGGATCCGGGTCAGCTCATCTTTAGTCTCGCCGCTTTGGGCCGGATCGTTTTCCATTGTCTCTTCCTGATCGTACTGCGGTCGGACCAGTCGTGCCGGGCCGCGCCTCTGGGTTCGTGTATCTGCCTGGGTTCCGGCAGGGGGCGGGGCCTTAGTCGTGCGACGGCAGCTTGCCCGAGACCGCGCGATAGGGTCGGGTCACATCGCGCAACATCAGGTCCGGGGCCTCGACGTTCAGTCGCAACGTGCCATCGCCGGCCAGCGTCAATACCAGACGGCCCCCCGGTGCATCGCCCGGCTCAAAGCTCAGCGACATGAGCGACAGAACGAGGTCCGCGTCTTTGCGATCGACGCCCTGGCTGGCAACACCCAGCACGTTGTTGACGACCAACAGGCTGCGCACACGTTCCGGGGCATGCCGATCCGTGCCGCGATCCTCCCACCGGACGCGGTTGAGCAACAGGGAAAAGCGGCGCTGTGTTGAGTCCCACTGAATATCTCGGGTCCCGAAGACCGCATCCTGAACCAGCGCGGACATGACCGCGATGTCCTCACCGTCCTCCGCGCCAAGGTTCAGCGGGGCCTCGCGGCCGTCCTGGAATGTCGCGTCGCTCATGGCTTGTTGCTCATCATTTCGCGGCCTGTCGGTCATTGCCTCGTCGTTCCCCGGCTTATCAGCCTCTCGTCCATTATTCTCTGGTCCATCACTTTCTGGCCCATCACCTTTTGCGATCTCATTCCTTTGCCCGCTCGATCTTGGCCCCGCAAGCCATCAGCTTTTCCTCGACCCGCTCATAGCCGCGATCAAGGTGATAAACCCGGCTGACAATCGTGTCGCCCTCAGCCGCCAACCCGGCGAGGATCAGGCTGACAGAGGCGCGCAGATCGGTCGCCATGACCTGTGCCCCCTTCAGCCGGTCGACCCCGGTGACGGTCGCATGACCGCCTTGCACATCGATGCGCGCGCCCATGCGGATCAGTTCCGGCGCATGCATGAAGCGGTTCTCGAAGATTTTTTCCTCCAGCCGCGATTCCCCGTCCGCGGTGCAGAGCAACGCCATCATCTGCGCCTGAAGGTCGGTCGGAAAGCCCGGAAAGGGTTCGGTCGTGACATTGACGGCGCGGACCCGGTCGCCACGTCGCTTGACCAGCAGCCCGGTCGGGGTTTCGGTGACATCCACCCCCGCCTCGTCCAGCTTTTCTACAAAGGCCGAGACGAGCGACAAGCGCCCGCCGAGGCATTCGACCTCACCACCGCAGATTGCCGGGGCGAGCATGTAGGTGCCGAGTTCGATGCGATCCGTGACAACCGGGTGGGTCGCGCCGTTCAGCCGATCAACGCCCTGAATGGTGATGGTCGAGCTTCCCTCGCCCGCGATCTGCGCGCCCATCTTGCGCAGGCATTCGGCGAGATCGACAATCTCAGGCTCTCGCGCGGCGTTCTTCAGCACCGTGGTGCCCTTGGCGAGCGTCGCCGCCATCAGCGCGTTCTCGGTTGCGCCGACCGAGACGAAGGGAAATTCGAACGTGCCGCCCTTGAGCCCCCCGGGGGCCTTGGCGTGGACATAGCCGTCGCGCAGGTCAAGCTCTGCCCCCATGGCCTCCAGCGCCTTGAGGTGCAGATCGACCGGGCGTGCACCGATGGCGCAGCCTCCGGGCAGAGAGACCTCCGCATGACCAAAGCGCGCCAGCAAAGGCCCGAGCACGAGGATCGAGGCGCGCATCTTGCGCACGATGTCATAGTCCGCCTTCTGACTGTCGATGCCGTGGCTCGACATCGCCAGCACCTTTCCGTCCTGCAGCGCCGTCACCTCTGCGCCGAGCGATTGCAACAGCGTCGACATGGTGCGGATGTCCGACAGGCGCGGCGCGTTGGTCAGCGTCAGCGGCTCCTCACTCAGCAGGGTCGCGGGCATCAGGGTAAGGCAAGCGTTCTTGGCCCCTGCGATCGGGATGGTGCCGTGAAGCGGCCCGTTCCCGGTAACGATGATCTGGTCCATTCTGCTCGCCTTTCGTTTGGCACCTGTCGCGCCTATTTATCGCGTTTTTTGTCGTCGTCCACGTCAGATGCCGCCCGCGCGCGGGCCTGTGCCTTGCGCCGTGCCAGATTGGCCTTCAACGCGGCTTTCAGGCGATCATCGCGGGTTTTGGCGGGCTTGGCCACCTTTGTGGAAGACGTGTTCCTGTCACTCATGCTGAATGTGTAAATCACTGGGGAAAAAGGGTCCAGATTGCACTTGCATGGGGCCGCGATACCGATTAATCACCCGCCACGGCCAAAAGCACTGCGCACATACGGCCCGACACAGCGGGCTGCTTTAGCTCAGGGTTGGAGCATTCCCTTGGTAGGGGCGGTTCTGAGGGTCGAAAGTGTTGAATTAGATGGGTTATTTCAGGACCCTCTTTCCGCGGGGTGACAGCCGAGGAGACGAACTGAAAACGAGATGCTGTGGTAGCTCAGTGGTAGAGCACACCCTTGGTAAGGGTGAGGTCGAGAGTTCAATCCTCTCTCACAGCACCATCTTCCATTTTCCGGTATGAAAACCACCTAAGCGCTTGAAAGCCAAGGTGGTTCTAACCTCCCTTCGTTTGGCAGCGGTTTTACGGCCTTCTTAGCCAGGAAAAGCTCTTCCCGTTTCAGTTTTTAATCCGGTTCGGCGTTTGCAATTTTAAGGTTCAGCCTAGTCGTCCGAGCAAATGGGTGGCGTCTTTATCCTCCTCATCTGTGACGGAGGTCGCGATACATGAAGCAATGATCAAACCTTTTGGTTGGTAAATCCGCTAAATCTGGCTTCATTAATATCGGGACCCATAATTCATCTCTTGATGTGAAGACCAAATGGCTGACGTCAAAGCACGCTCATTCCAGATGATCGACTTCGAAACACCGCTCTCTTAAAGCACTCATGCAGTCCCGTCCCCCGTTGGCACCGAGGTTTTGATCAAGGTTCGAAGAGCCGGAGTGTGCCACAGCGATCTGCACATTCAGGAGGGTTATTATGATTTGGGCGGCGGTGAATTTCTGTCCTTCAAAGAACGCGTGAAATTCCCCTTTACCTCTGGCCATGAGACGGCGGGGGAGGTTGCGCAGCTTGGTCCTAATGCTTCGGGGGAAAAGTTGGGAGCAGTCTTCGGCTCTTGGGTTGCAGTGGTTGGACAAGGCGGGCGTTTGGTTGTCGTCGAATTGCTGGTGGGTAAATGCCAGTGCCGATGCCGCCCATGCAAGCGATGACTCTGCAAGGCAGATGTCTCGGTGGCCCAAATGAGTTGCGTGAAATGGTGAGTCTGCTAAAAGAGCGAGGACGATCAGATGTTCCGCTTGACCGCCGCCCGCTTGATCAAGCCGATAACGCCTTAAACGACTTACGCGGTGGCAAGGTTGACGGCCGCGTTGTCCTTATTTCATGAGCCGCTCCATGTCTTTAGATCCCGTAATTGCCGCGATCGTTGAAAAATCAAACGAAAGCCCTGCGCTTTCCGATGGTACCCCTGCGGAATCCCGTTCGCGACTTGCCTTAGGTAGAGCTGGAATTGGATCGGGTCCCGATATGCATTCTGTGTCGGATCAGAGAGTTTCCTGCCGCGGTGGAGCAATCAGAGCGCGTATCTTTACACCCTCTGACGACGTCGATGGTATCATCTTGTTTCTGCATGGCGGCGGCTGGGTTCTAGGGGCCATCGAGGATTTCGATACTTACGCGCGCGCTCTTGCTGCATATAGCAATTGCACTGTGGTTTTACCCGACTATCGTTTGGCGCCCGAACACCGCTTTCCAGCGGGATTGCAGGACGCGAAGGATGTGCTGCATTGGATCGCGAACAATCGTGGCGGGCTTGCTGCAGAGAATGCGCCACTCGTCATTGCGGGAGATAGCGCAGGGGGGAACCTTGCCACGGTTGTGGCGCGACATATGATTGGCGATATCGATATTGCGCTCCAAGTGCTCTATTATCCAGTCGCTGATTGTAATTTTGACACTGTAAGCTACAAGACACATGGTACCGGCCTGCCGCTTAAATCTCGGGATATGGAGTGGTTTTTTTCGCATTACGCTCCGCGCGATCAATGGATGAACTCGGACATTGCTCCGCTGCGATCCACTGACCTGTCTGGTATGCCACCAGCAATTATCGTTGTCGCCGAATATGATGTGCTGCACGATGAAGGCGTGGCCTATGGTGAAAAGCTGCGGAATGCCGGATGCGTTGTCACTCAGCGCACTGGCCACGGGTTAACGCACGGCTTCATACGCCTGCACAATTTGTGTGAGCCAACGTTGACAGAGCTACGAACTGTCGCACAGGAAATCAGGCAAGCTTGTGCAGAGAACTTGGCTGATCGCACGATTTAGTAAAATGACCTCATTTCAGGCGTTATTTACCTTCCGTAGCTATGTTCGTTCTTAGGGCACCTAAATTTTGGCGGGAATAATCTACAAAACCATGAGTGGACGCAGTAATCCCCTTTTTCGCGCGAAGTTTCGCATAGGCGCTCTCCATGCCGTCCGAGAGATGCCGTTGCGGTACATCGAGACATTTCGCCCATAAGACGAGCTTCACGAATTACTATTACCAGTTAGAAGGACATGAAATATGCTTGGCAAAGCGCTCGAAGGAGTAACGGTCGTCGAAATGGGACAGGCCGTTGCGGCGCCATATTGTGCGACCCAGCTGGCGGAATCTGGTGCGCGCGTCATTAAAATTGAGCGTCCCGGCGGGGATTTCGCTCGCGCATATGACGATCACCTTAAAGGCGCCAGCGTGTTTTTCTCTTGGCTCAACCGAGGGAAAGAGTCTGTCGAACTAGATATCAAAAACCCAGAAGACTCAGCCTTATTGCATCGAATTTTGGACAGCGCTGATGTCTTTATTCAAAACCTCGCACCCGGCGCTGCCGAGCGTGCTGGATTTGGATCGAAAGAACTGCGTGCCCGCAATCCCCGCCTGATCACTTGCGACATCACCGGATATGGTGACGGCGGAGATTATGAAAAAATGCGCGCATATGACATGCTCGTGCAGGCTGAAAGCGGGTTGGCTGCGATTTCCGGCACACCGGAGCAACCGGGCCGCTGTGGCGCATCGGTATGCGACCTTGCCTGCGCGACAAATGCCTACGCCGGCATTCTAAAAGCTCTGATAGCGCGGTCCAATACCGGTGTCGGGTCGGGTTTGTCTGTGTCGCTTTTTGATAGCATGACTGACTGGGTTGCGGTCTACATCGGTGCGTATGAGGCGACCAATAAGGTCATGCCGCGAACCGGATTTAGCCATGGCCTGATCGCGCCATATGGTGCTTTTCAGATTGGGGACGGGTCTAGTGTGGTACTTGCAGTTCAAAACCAACGTGAATGGGCGCGGTTGTGTGAACTCGTTCTCCGGGATCCACAACTGAAGGATCATCCAAAGTTTAGTGACAATCCTGCGCGCAGCAGCAACCGGAATGAACTGAACTCATTAATAGAGAACGTGTTTAGCCACTTGGACCGAGAAACGGTTGTTGAACGCTTGCGCGAAGCGAATATTGCTTACGGAATTATCAATGAAATTTCCGATCTTCCTAATCACCCTGCTCTGAGCCGTACCAAACTGGAAACGGAATGTGGGCCGATCAGCATTGTTGAACCCCCGCTGAAAGTCGCGGGAGAGACACACAATGTCGGGCGTGTGCCTGTATTGGGAGCCCGGACGCAGGAAATTCGTAAGGAATTCGGCGGATGAGCTAGGTGTTCAGTCTCGACATCTGGTGGATCGGATCAAGGATGAGCCGATCTGCCTCTGAAATCCAGATTTTGCAGATGTATTCGAAGGGCGTGAGTCCGCTGGGGGTCTTGAGCCTGCGTGCGAAGTTGTATGCGTCCATGACGCCGGCGAGGTGCGTCCGCAGTTGGTCGTCGCTGTCGTAATGGTATCGCTTCACCGTCGCCTCCTTGATCGTGCGGCTCATTCGCTCGACCCGGTGCCCGGCAGGCGTTTGCCTGCAAACGATGAGAGGGGCCGAAGAAAGCGACCCATTCTCCGAACTCCAGATGGGTGGAAATGATGACGCGATCCAGGGCCGACAGTTGCCAGATGATGTTGGACTTGTAATCGAATCCCCAGGCGCTGAGCACGCGCAGCCCGTCCGGCAGCAGCGCATTGGGCACCCAGAGGTAGCAATGCGCGCGATCTTCCAGATGCTCGGCCACCGGCAGATCGCAAATATCTTCAAGCGTCATGGTGGGATAGCGCGACAGGCGCTTGTGCTCCGGCGCGACCTTGCCGGTGCGGTTAGTAAACCGCCAGGGCGGATCGGCCATGACCGTTCCGAACTTGTCCCCATTCAGGAAACGTCGCAAATCTTGGGAGGGAGAGCTGCTCATGTCCAACATATTGCATGAATACCTGTGATGGGTCATCAAGAACAATACGGGAACATAATGCGGATCACAAGGCTTTCAGTTGACCCTGTGATCCGGCTGGGCGATCACCTGCGCAACGTCCTTGATCCCAGGTGTGCCATGCCCAAGCTGTTTCGCGTCCTGTTCTTGCTGATCCCGTTGGCTCTGGCGGCCTGTGTGGCCCCGCCGGTCGCCACCGACGCGGTCTCAACCCGATCCGAGATTGCGCAATTGACCCATGCGATCCGCGCTCTCGGACCTGACGTGGACCCGGCCGAGGCCGCGCGCGCCGCCGAGATCGCGATCACCTATCCCTTGCAGTTGCGCCGTCAGTATGGCGTCACCGACCCGCCTTTGGTGCATAACACCAAGGTTAACATGGGGCTGCGTCCGCGTGGATTGTGCTGGCACTGGGCGGAGGACATGGAGCGGCGGCTGGCGTCGGAAAATTTCCGCACTCTGACGTTGCACCGCGCCATCGGGAATGCGGGCCGCGCTTTGAGGATCGACCATAGCACCGTGGTGGTCTCCGCCAACGGCGATGTGATGGAGCAGGGGCTGGTTCTCGACCCTTGGCGAAATGGCGGCGATCTGTTCTGGGCACCGGTTGTCGAGGACACGCGCTATGGGTGGGAGCGGCGCGGCGTGGTGCACGCCCGCCGCTGAGCGTTGATACCGTGATGATCGACGCACGTGAGGCGCGATAATCGGAGCGCCGGAGGCGAGGCCGCCCGCCACCGCCCCGGCAGTGCCCCCGCTCAATCCTCCAGAGAATCCTCGCGTTTTTCCTCGACCAGCTTGGCTTCTTGCGACTTTCGCTTGAGGAATTTTTCACCAAAGGCATCATTTTCCTCAGCACCGATCACTTTCTTGGCACGCTCAAAGACCTCTTGTTCCTCTTCATCCATGTGGTGCTCGTAGTCGTGCTTCAGGGTCTTGAAGCGCGTCAGCCAGCCAGAGGAGGCGAGGTCCATCTCTCGCAACTCCTCAAGGATATCATCCATCTCCGCATGCTCGTGAACCGAATGGCGCGCCGCGTCCTGACCCCATGTCTGTTGAAGGAGCTTGGAGTAGAACGTCTCTTCCTCGGCTGCTGCATGGCTTTTGACATCGTAGTAAAATTCGTCCCATGCCTCGCGCCGCTCTGCGCTGTCTCCGCTGGTCTCGGCGATGGTGTTCAGCAGTTCGCGGTGGCGGTCGTGGTCCTTTTTGATCGCGTCGTAGATCGAGGGCATGGCGAATATTCTCCTGACAGGGGTTTGCCTTGGCAACGTCCGACTCAAGGCGGCAGTTCCCTGCCGATCCCGGCCTCATAAATCAGTGACAGGGCGCGGACGGGCTGCCCAGGGGTGGCTTCGCGTGTTAGTCTCACCGCGATCCGCAGGCAAAGGCCGCTCATGTCCTACACTTCTGAACGCGCCGAAATCCGGTTTGGTTGCGGCTTGATGCCGAAGCAGAGCCTCGCGCCGGATGCCGGGGCGTTTCTGGGCCGTCTGACCTCGGCCGATACGGTCGCCACGCGCTATCCGATAGAGCGCTTCGATGTGTTCCAGACGCGAATCGCGCAGGAGCGGCAGTCGGGCAGGATGGCCCGCGACATGGGTACCGAACGCGCATCAAAGGCGGCGGCGCGGGCGCGGCGTGACTTGCGTAAGGAGGCACAGACAGATGCCATGCGCTGGATGGGGCACACGCTGCTCCGACGCGCCACCACTGCGGACGGGTTTCGCGAACGGCTGGTGGCATTCTGGGCTGACCATTTCACCGTGATCGGCAAGGGCGCGCTGCTGCGATACGGCGCGATGCCCTATGTGGAACAGGCGATCCGGCCGCATGTGGCGGGATCTTTCGGTGATATGCTGCGGGCCGTGGCGAGCGCGCCGATGATGCTGATCTATCTCGATCAGGACCGCAGCGCCGGGCCGAACAGCGCGCGCGCCCGGTCGGGACGCGGCGGGGTTAACGAGAACCTCGCGCGCGAAATGCTGGAACTGCATACCGTCGGCCTCGGGGCGGGATACGAGCAGCAAGACGTGATCGAGTTGGCGCATCTGCTCGCCGGCCTGTCGGTCAGCGTTGAGGAAGGCTTTGTCTTTCGCCGCAATGCGACGGAGCCGGGGGCCGAAACGGTGCTGGGTGTGTCCTACGGTGCGGACGGGCCGGGGCGGCTGGAGGATGTAATGGCGGCGCTCGACGACCTTGCACGCCACCCCGCCACGGCAGAGCATCTCGCGCGCAAGCTCGCGGTCCATTTCGTTGGTGACAATCCCGCGCCGGGCTTGGTCGCTGCGATGGCCTCGGCCTACCGCGACGGGCAGGGCGATCTGATGGCGGTCTATGCGGCGATGCTGGATCATCCGGCGGCGTGGGAGGGGCCGGGCAACGTCAAACGCCCGGTGGATTTCGTCGGTTCTGCCTTGCGCGCCCTTCGGGTGGACCGCCTTCCGCTGCGGCAATCGGCGAAGTTCGACATGCTGCTCCACCAGCCGCTGATGCTGATGGGCCAGCCTTGGGCCCGGCCCGAAGGACCGGATGGCTGGCCCGAGGCCGATGACGACTGGATCACGCCGCAACGTCTGGCAGGGCGTCTGCAATGGGCGCTGAACGTCCCGCCGGTCCTGCTCGAACGTCTTCCGGATCCGCGCGAATTTGTTCGCGACGCGCTCGCCCCGGGGATGCCCGAAGAGCTTCTGTTCGCCGCCCACGCGGCCGAGACGCGGGCCGAGGGGATTGCCGTGATCCTGTCCTCGCCTGCGTTCCAACGGATGTGAGGGGGTCATGAGCCACAGCAGACGCACCTTCCTCTCCCGCAGCCTTGCCACGGGGTGTTCGCTGGCCGCCAGTCCGCTGCTGACGCCGGTCTCCATCGCCTCAGCCCCGTTCGAAAATCGCCTGATCGTGGTGATTCTCCGCGGCGGCATGGATGGGCTGGGCGTGGTGCAGCCCTGGGGTGATCCCGACTTTGCCGCGCTACGGGCCGGGTCGGGCATGCGCGAGATCGGGCAGCGGAATGGCCCTCTGCCGTTGAATGATTTCTACGCCATGCATCGCGCCCTCGCCCCCCTGATGCCGCTCTGGCGGCGGGGAGAGGTGGGTTTTGTCAACGCCGTCTCGACGCCCTACCGGAACAAGCGCAGCCATTTCGACGGGCAGGACCTGCTGGAAGCGGGGTTGGAGGATACGCGGGAGGGCATTCGTGACGGCTGGCTGAACCGCATGTTGCAGGTCGTGCCGGGGATCAGCGCCGAGACGGCCTATACCATTGGCCCCTCGGGCATGTTGCTGACGAAAGGGGCGGCAGAGGTCTCCGAATGGTCGCCGCAGGCGGTGCTGGCGATGACCCCGCAGGCGCGTCGGCTGATGGAGCATGTGATGCACGACGACCCGCTGTTTCGCGACACGCTGGCCGAGGCGATGGCGCTGTCGGACATCGGCGAGAGCGCGCAGATGATGCGGGCGGGCGGGATGGACGGGGCCCCGGATGATATGCTGTCGGGCATGGCCGCCGTCCGGCAGGGCGCGCAACTGGCCAAGGATAACGCCGGGGCGGTCCATGTCGCGAAATTCGCGGCCGAGCGGTTGCGCGGCGAGGCGCGGATTGCCGCGTTTTCGATCAACGGCTGGGACACCCATGCGCGACAGGATTCCGCCCTGCGCGGTCCGTTGGCGCAATTGGCCGAAATGATCGTGACCCTGCGCGACGACCTTGGCCCGGTCTGGGCGCGCACCGGTGTGATCGCGATGACCGAATTCGGGCGCACCGTACGCATCAACGGCACCGGTGGGACGGATCACGGGACGGGCGGCACGCTTGTCTTTGCGGGTGGCGCGCTGCGCGGCGGGCAGGTGCATGGCGCATGGCCGGGGCTGGATGAGGCGGCGCTGTTCGAGCGGCGCGACCTGATGCCGACCTCGGACGTGCGCGCGCAGGCGGCGTGGATCATGCGTGGCCTGTTCGGCCTGTCGCACGACGTGCTGGAAAACGCGGTGTTTCCGGGGCTCGATATGGGCGCGGACGCGGGGGTGGTGCGCTAGTTTAGGGGGGCCGCGAAGACCTATTTCTCCGCGCCTAGATCAACATGTCACTCGCGGCCCAATCCCAGTAAAGATCGCGCGCACGACGGGTCATCGGGCCGACCTGATACTGCCGGTCCTCGATGGCCGTGACGGGCGTGACCTTGGACATGTTCCCGCTGAGAAAGACCTCATCCGCCTCTTTGAAATCGTCAAAGCTGAGCACCGTCTCATGTACCGTGGCTCCATCAGCGCGCAGGTTGTCGATGTGACGCGCGCGCGTGATTCCGGCGAGGAAGGTGCCGTTGGCAATGGGGGTAAAGACCTCTCCGTCGCGGATCATAAAGACGTTGGCGGTCGCACTTTCCGCGACATTGCCCAGCGCGTCGGCCACCAGCGCATTGCCAAAACCGCGCGCGCGCACCTCCATCAGCATCCGGGCGTTGTTGGGGTAAAGGCAGCCAGCCTTGGCGTTGACGATAGAACTGGCAAGAACCGGGCGTTCAAAGCTGGTGTAGCCCAGGGTGGTCGATGCGGAAGGAGGGGCGAGCGGGATCTCTTCCAAGCAGATGCAAAAGCCCGTCGCGTCCGGTTTGGGATCAACGCCGAGCGTCCCGCCATCCAGCGCCCAGTACATCGGACGAATGTAGATCGGCGCGCCCTTGGGGTAGAGGGCGAGGCCTTCGCGCACAAGCTCAACCATACGTTCGGTGGTCACGGTCGGGGTGATCATCAGCGCACGGGCCGAGCGATTCACTCGTGCGCAATGCGCTGTCAGGTCCGGAATCATCCCGTCGATCATCCGCGCCCCGTCAAACACCGTGGTGCCCAGCCAGGCGCCATGATCGGCGGCCTTCATCACGGGTATATCGCCGTCGTGCCAGGTGCCTTGGAAATAGGTGCGGATATTGCTGCCGGTCGCCATGGGTCATGTCCTTTGCGTCGCGCGTTTTATGACAGGCGGCAGAGGTGAGGAAAAGGTGGCGTGGTCGAATTACCCCGCGTCGCGGGCATAGGTATTCGCACGGCAGAGCGGATCCAGCCTCGGCGCCGCAACCCGGGGCCCGTCAAGTGGCCTCGTCAGGCTGCCTCGTCAAGCAGCGCCTGAAGGTCGAGGGGGGCATTGCCCATCGTCAGCGAACCATCGGCGTCGCGCGGCCAGTCGGCCTGTGCCCGATCACGGTAAAGCTCAACCCCGTTTCCGTCGGGATCGCGCAGATAGATCGCCTCGCTGACGCCGTGGTCGGCGGCACCGTCCAGCGTGATCCCGGCACTCACGATCCGGCGCAATGCGTCGCCCAGGCTCGCCCGGTCGGGATAAAGAAAGGCCGTGTGGTAAAGACCGGTGTGCCCCGGCGGGGGCTGGGTGCCACCGCGGCTTTCCCAGGTGTTGAGGCCGATATGATGGTGATAGCCTCCAGCCGAGAGGAAAGCGGCTTGGGTGCCGAACTTCTGCTGGACCTCAAAGCCCAGCACACCGGCGTAAAAGGCAATGGCGCGGTCCAGATCGGCAACCTTCAGATGAATGTGACCGACACGGGTTTCGGGATGAACGGGGTTGGGCATAAGCATAATCCTTGTTTGGGCCCAAGGATATGCGTGCAACCGGCGCGTTGCCATAGCGGTTTGCGCAGAGGTGCTGTGCATCCATGCCCAGATCGTACCGGGCATGAATGTTGATCCTTGGGGTCAGGCCGCGCGGCGCTGACCGCCCGGCTTGCGACGGCGCGAGCCGTTCGCCGACTTGGGCTTGCCCGAGCTGTGTCCGTGCCCGCCCGGCTTGCCGCGTCCCTTGCGGGCCGGTTTGGCAGGCGCGCGCCCTTCGGGGCGGGTGCCGCCGAGGGTTGGGATCTGTTGGCCGATCACCTTTTCGATGTCGCGCAGCTCACCGATCTCGTCCGGCGCGCAAAGGCTGACCGCACGGCCATCGCGACCGGCGCGGGCCGTACGGCCGATCCGGTGGACGTAATTGTCCGCGACATTGGGCAGTTCAAAGTTGTAGACGTGGCGCACATCGGGAATGTCGATGCCGCGCGCGGCGACATCGGTGGCGACGAGGACGCGCAGCTTGCCCTCCTTGAAGTCCGACAGCGCGCGATTGCGCTGGCCTTGCGATTTGTTGCCGTGGATCGCCCCGGCCGAGAACCCGGCCTGATCCAGCTTCTTGGTCAGCTTGTCCGCGCCATGTTTCGTACGGGTAAAGACCAACGCCAGCTCATCGCGGTGCGTGTCGAGCTGTTCGATCAGCACATCGGGCTTCAGCGAAGGTGTCACGTAATAGACGTGCTGGTCGACCTTGTCGGCGGTCTTGCCCGGAGGCGTGACCTCGATCCGAACCGGATCGTTGAGGAAAGCGCCGGCGATCTCGTTCATCAACTTGGGCATAGTGGCCGAAAACAGCAGCGTCTGACGCTTGGCCGGCAGCAGGGTCGAGATCTTGCGCAGCGCGTGGATGAAGCCGAGGTCGAGCATCTGGTCCGCTTCGTCGAGCACGAGGTACTGCGTTTTGTCGAGGCTCAGCGCGCGGCGGTCGAGCAGGTCGATCAACCGGCCGGGGGTCGCGACAAGGATATGCGCGCCGCGTTGCAGCCGCTGGATTTGTCCGTTGATGCCCTGTCTCTTATACACATCTCCGAGCCCACGAGACAAGAGGCAATCTCG
>OLHY01000257.1_pt1 | contig 19161 bp, 16 predicted proteins | sample 1609411 | NCBI WGS metagenome assembly OLHY01 (sample SAMN05416817, study PRJEB24817) | seawater metagenome | isolation source: Sea water | place: Canada:Atlantic | collected 2013-07
TCTACACTAGATCGCTCGTCGGCAGCGTCAGATGTGTATAAGAGACAGCGACGCGCCCTGTTTTCAACGGCGGATATGAGGTAATCGTGGTTAACAGGTTTGATCAGAAAATCGTCAACGCCTACATTAAGCGCAGCAGCTCTTTTAACCGGGTCAGCTTCAGCCGATAGAAATAACAGCGGCATTTCGCCACCCGTTTCATGTTGGCGCAACACTTGCGCGACTTCCATACCATTAACTTCTGGCATGTGCATATCCAGTATCACGAGATCAGGGTGAAAATCGAGCACATGCTCGATCACCTCAACGGGTTTATCTAGAGCCCGAGCAACTAACCCCGCCTCTTCCAAAACCACACAAACTACACTCGCAGCAATCAAATCATCATCGATCACAAGCACCCGCAAAGGGTCTGGGTCGACCTTACCTACCAGAGACTCGACTTTTTCAATCAACGAGTTTTGATCAATGGGCTTGACAAAGAATGCCTTGCCGCCGGCCCGCACGACAGCAAGTCTAGTTACGAAAGAGTCGCCTGCCGAGATAAAAACCACCGGCGCCGACAGAATTCGATCCTCTTTAAGCTTATTAATCAAATCCATTCCGCCGTTAACGGCTTCGGGGAACATAATATCCATTACAACAGCAGCAGGTGCGACCTTCGAGTCCCGTAGTTGAGTATCGAATTCTGTGAGACTGTTAAACGCTGTCGCATCGTAGCCCAACAAGACAAATTCCAATACAATCTGGTCAGCCAGTACGACATCATCTTCAACCACATAAATTGGTAACTTGGTCAAAGGCTCAGAGTGAAGACCACCGCTACGCTTCAAGGTTTTGGCATTATCCGCAAGCAGCATCGCACCTTGAAGTTGATCCGTGCTATCCGCCGGGGCATCTTCAGTCAGCGCGTGTGCCACTAGTTCTTCGATAACAGCACCCAGCATTTTGATAGCGCTGGCATCCGGAGAATAACTAACATCAAATATCTGGTTTAACTGCGACTCAATGTTACGGGCGTAACGAGACGACAATGAAAAACCAAATACTTCGCCTGAGCCTGCAATATGGTGGCAAGCGCTATGAATGTACCGGGCGATCGTATCGTCCCAGCCCTTAGAGCAAATCAAAAACCAGTCGTGATTAATCGACTCAAGCTTAGCCCGAAGTTGCAACCGATAGTCTGACTGGAGTTTTTTGAGGCCCTCAGTGGATACATTAGACGTATTCAAGACGGATCCTTGTTTTTGGCGTTGGTTTTACTGTTATCCGAGTTGATTAAAGGTATCAGAATAGCCGTCATCTCCAAAGCGTACAATTTCGCTTCGATTAAATACAGTCGCATTCTTTGACTTCAACATAGGCCGCGCAACACCCACCCTGCGACAAAAGACAGCACCTAAGAGTAACAAACTTAAAATCACATCTAAAGTAGCCAATTTGCTGCAAGCAACCATATCGCGATAACTATGCTGCAATAACTACGCCGCAATAACTATGCTGCAATAACCGTGTCGCGATAACCATGTCGAAAAAAAATCAGCCGTTAAAGAACATCGAGCTGATGCTTAGCTAACAATAGTAAACCTAATCTACTAGACAAAATGTAACATCCTTGTAAGGTTACATACCAGCACGATAATGTTGTTAGCGTTTGAGACATATTTTTACAGCTCGTTTTGTCGTGTGTCGCCACCAATCTCATTAGATGCAGACAACCCATCTGTCGTTTAACCATTGAGCTTGTAGCGCTAATAGCTGCTAACAGAACAGAAAAAGGGTTGGTCAGAGTCGCGGTACGATCAATCATTGTGGCAACAAATGATCCTAAAACGATGGGTTTTCTAAACCTCGTTCCTTAAGCCTATATCAGTGAGCAACGATAAGAGACGTTATGGCAGACGAACAAGAACCTCTACAACCGAAGCAAAAAACAAAGCCGCATCCCTTCGATGGTCATACTTTGATGTGGATTGCTTGGGCTTTCTTCGTGTATTACATTTTCATAGATCTAAATCAGACCAAGTCTATATTGATCCCCTATTCCCAATTCAAACAGGAGATTGCGGAAAAGAAGGTAGAGTCTGTCACCTTTAAACTCGATGAAATTCATGGCAAATATCTAGGTACAGACGCAGGTAAGACGAACAGCTTCAAAACGATCATCCCGGCGATACCTGACGCCGACCTATTACCGTTGTTGGAGAATAACAAAATCACCGCAGTAGCACTGTCTCAGGCAGACCCAAAGTGGTTGCAAGTGTTACTCGGGGTACTACCTTGGCTGCTGATTATGGCGTTTTTTATCTATTCCAGTCGAATGCTGCAAAACCGCATGGGGGGTGGCCGAGGTGGTCTTTTTAGTTTTTCTAAATCGAACGCTCGGTTGTTCGAAGGATCTGACAACCAACTCGGCTACGATGATGTCGCTGGAGTCGAAGGCGCAAAGCAAGACTTACAGGAAATTATCGATTTTCTAAAGCAGCCAGAAAAATTTCGCTCCGTCGGCGCCAAGATGCCCAGAGGCATTTTGTTGATGGGCCCGCCCGGCACAGGCAAAACGCTTCTCTCCAAGGCAACAGCCTTTGAAGCTAAGGTGCCATTTTTCAGCATTAGCGGCTCTGAGTTTATTGAAATGTATGTCGGCGTCGGCGCCTCACGCGTACGTGACATGTTTAAGGAAGCGAGAAAGCGAGCGCCTGCCTTGATCTTTATCGATGAAATCGACTCGGTCGGTCGAGTACGAGGCACAGGGCTGGGTGGCGGCAATGATGAGCGCGAACAAACATTAAACCAGATACTCGCAGAAATGGACGGCTTTTCAGGTCACGAGGCGGTAGTCGTGCTCGCCGCAACAAACCGCCCCGACGTACTTGACCCTGCTTTGTTACGACCGGGTCGATTCGATCGAAAAGTCATGTTGGAATTGCCACAGCAAACTGCCCGGGTCGATATTCTGAAGGTTCATTCGCGAAAAGTACCCCTATCTGAAGATGTCGATCTGACGGAGGTCGCCAGAATGACCGTCGGGTTTTCCGGCGCCGACTTAGCAAACCTTGTTAACGAGGCCGCTCTATTCGCCGCCCGGGATAATTCAACCAGCGTTACTCGCATACATTTTAATCAAGCCCACGATAAAGTCATGATGGGTAGCGAACGCAAAGACTTGCTCAACCCCACCGAACGAAAACGCACAGCCGTACATGAAAGTGGTCACGCCATTCTGGCACTTAAACTACCTCATGCTGACCCACTACGTCAGGTGTCTATTATTCCACGCGGTATGGCGCTAGGCACAACCGAGCAGTTACCCGAAGAAGATCGGCACAACTATGCTCAGGCCTATGTCGAGACCCGATTGGCCGTGATGTTGGGGGGACGTTGCGCGGAAAAAATCATCCTTGGCGATGTCAGCTCTGGTGCGGCCAATGATCTAGAGCAGGTCACACGATTGGCCAAAATGATGATAACCCAGTGGGGAATGAGCGAAGTGCTTGGCCCGGTACATTTTAGGACCGGCGCTGAACACCCTTTTCTTGGCTATGAGTTGACTCAAGAAAAGGATTTCAGCGAGGCAACAGCCCGTGAAATAGATGAAGAAGTTCGACGTATTGTCGGCCTGGCTGAATTACAAGCGATCAGTGCTTTGACGACCTACAAAGAGCAATTGGAAGTGCTTGTGGCAGAACTTCTTAAAACGGAGACCCTCGACAAACCTGCAATTGATCAACTATTAGGTGAAGATTAGCCGGGATTGCTGCTTTTAATTGCCTTGCGAAGATTCGCGTAATGCTCGAGTTTCGCAAAGAAACTTCGGCCGTAGACTCGAATGACTGCTTTGACTGTGGTGACGCGATATTCAACCTCGCCAGACTCTTGCCACTGCGGCTCCGGATAATCAGGTAGATGGCCGGTACGATGTTTATAAGTTTCGACACGATGAGCAAAGTGATAAAGCGCCACACCCAGCTGCACTTCTGCGCCTCGACTACCAACGCGTTCGGTTGTATGCATTGAGTCTATACTGATCAGCACGCCTAGTAGGAGCGATGCCATACAGATGATTAAGATCAACGGCTTAGCAACAATACTTTGTTTCGATAGGGTTTCTCCTGATGCGACATATTCCAGATCAGCATCTTGTGCGGACTCTAAAATCAGATTGTCAAAATCAATATTTTGCAGCGTCTCTTTTTTATCCCTCATTGCCTAAACCCCACAGGGCCAGAACAAAAAGATGATCGTCGAGTTTAGCTAACACACCATTATTTAATTCATTCTGCAACTGAAGCAGTATAGCGCGTTCACGCTGGTGCTCGCTGCCATCGTAGCTCACCAACTGCAGCACCATACCCTGATTATTTTCTCTAGCGAACAGCGCCTTATCCAGATTCTGATACTCAGTCGTATGTTCATCAAAGGGATTGGGGAAATCCGTACTTTAGGCTGACCCTTGGCAGAAACCGGCGACCAACGATCGGTCACATCGTGATAGGCATTGGTCGAGACCGCAATGGCGCGGACATTCTGCAGTACCTAATAACCAGCCACATGCGTTTGCATTTCATTATAAAAATGCGAAGCACCTGACCAAACAGGAAAGCTTATTGCCAGCACCAACGCTACGACATCTAGGCGCGACCAACTCTCAGACATTCTTATTTCTTACAATTTGAAGCTTCATATTACAGTGTAAAGACCCTGTTAGACCGTAATGCTTAAATTTTCTTACAATAGGTTAGCGCGCAAAAGAAAGGCAACAGTACAACAATGTTAATTATTCAATTCATTGCTTTGGTTGTGGCAAACCCGCGCGCAGATAGGCAAACTTCAATTAATACCAATCAATAAGAAAAATACTATGCAACGATGTTATCCGCTCTTCCTTATTCTACTTTTTGCTATTTCCAGCTGTACCGAAACTCCTGACAAGGCGACCACCGAAACTGCGGCATTAGCAAATGTTGACGCGGTTGATTCAGCCGCGTGTGTCATGGCATCGAATATAAACGTTCACTGCGGATTTTCTAACCCAGAAGATCTCGTGATTGTACCTAGCGGTGATGCTCTGCTGGTGAGCGAGATGGGTGAGTTTCGAATACACCCGCCGGGTGCCCTTGCGTTTCTTAACCTTAAATCCGGTTTAAGAGAGCCTATTGAAATTAACTGGCAGACGGAAGAGCGCTGGGGCGACGCTGCATGCCCAGCTCCCGATGCGAGTTTATTTAGCCCTCATGGTATCGATCTTACGCAGCGGGCGGATAACCGACATCAATTGCTTGTGGTCAATCACGGCGGGCGTGAGGCTGTGGAGTTTTTTGAGCTATTGAATATAGAAAACGAATGGCAAGTAAATTGGAAAGGCTGCGCGATTCCGCCTGGCGACCCTTACATTAACGATGTCGCCGGCTTGCTCGATGGTGGTTTTTTGGTGACACACATGTGGGATAAAGCACTGCCTTTCGAAACCGTCATTGAGAAATTATTAGGTGGAGAAAAGGTTGGCTGGGTTTATGAGTGGCAGGCAGAAACTGGATTTACGATGCTGCCCAACTCTATTGAGCAAATGCCGAATGGCATCGCGGTAAGTGCCGATAACAGTAAGATTTTTGTCAACGTTTACATCGGCAATAAAACCATCCGTATCGATCGAGCAACGGGGATTGTAGACGGCTCATTTGAGGTGCAACAACCGGACAACATTACAGTAGATGAAAATGGTGATCTCTGGGTTGCCTCGCATAAACATGACCCGATAAACCAAACGTGCACTGAGACTGGCGTTTGCTTACTGCCCTTCGAGATTGTCAAAGTTAACCCCCAGACCCTTGAAAAAACAGTTATCTTGTCACACAACGGCGCGCCGATGGGATACAGCACTGTTGCTTTGAAAGTCGGTGATTCCGTATATATGGGTAGCGCCCATGGCGACCGTATTGCGCAATACGCGCTGGATTCTGACGACTAGCGACAATGTCCCGTGCATTTTACGACAACGATCTGCCAGCGACCCGAAAATCGCCAGTGCGGTGAGACTGAACGATATGTAAGAACGTGCCGATCAACATTTACGCTGACACATAACTGAATCAATTTACTGATAACGCAACGCTTAAGGACTCACCATGACCAGCCAGGATACCTTGTACGAGATTGATAATGGCATCGCCACGATCACCCTCAACCGCCCAGATCAGATGAATACCTTGGGCGGTTCCATGATGGCATTGGTCAGCCAATACATTCAAAAGGCAGAAGACGATAAAGAAGTGCGCGCCATCATTCTCACGGGTGCGGGACGCATGTTTTGCGCTGGCTTGGATGTCGTCGGTGCTCAGTCTCGAACCGGTTCGCAGGCGGGTAGTAATGATGCCGCACCCATCCCGGTGACCCTTGATGTGAAGCGGTTTCCGCCAGCCGTCATTTACAACTGCGAAAAACCCGTCATCTGTGCCTTGAATGGCGCCGCCGCCGGCTTTGGTATGGACATGGCGCTTGCCTGTGACATTCGCGTCATGGCACAAAATGCCAAATTGGCACCTACGCCGGTTAAACGCGGTATCGTGCCGGAGAGCGGCGGCACCTGGATCCTGCCCCGACTTGTCGGCTGGGAAAAAGCCGCGGAGATATTTTTTACCGCACGCAACTTAGGTGCCGACGAGTGCAAGGCACTTGGTTTGTGTGCGCACGTTGTACCTAATGATGAACTCATGTCGTTCGCCAGAAACCTTGCCACTGACATTGCCGCCAACGCACCGCTCGCTGTACAGTCAGCAAAGCGACTCATGCGTATGGGTATGGCGCAGCAGTTCAATGATCATGTCCATCACGTCTATATGAATTTCCTGCAACTGATGAGAACAGAAGATGCAAAGGAAGGTATGGCTTCCTTTGCCCAAAAAAGAGCACCAGAGTTCAAGGGCAACTAAGCATTCTTAAACAGATGTGACCAACGTCGTTTCTCAAAATGGATCTTGAGCGCTCTGTTTGGATCGGCGTTCACTACCCCCCAGCAAACCAATTCGCGTATTGCGTCAGCATGCTAGCGGAAATGCTTTTCCCAAGCGCTCACTCAAAACGACCCGCTGGCTAGCAGGCGTGAAAGCGATAAGATCAAGCCGAGGGTTTATTGACACTTTCGGTAAGCTTATCCAACATACCGCCGAACTGCTTCTTCATAACACCCCTTAAAATCGGTGTCATAATCTTAAGCAGCCCTCTCAATTCCATACCGATAGTCCAGTTTAGTTCGCAAGACTTTTTACCCGTCGATTTAACCAAGTAATCCTCAACCAGTGCGCCAACAACTTTCATTTCACCCTGCTCGAACCTGAACGCCATATGCTTCCCATGTTCGTAAAGGAAGAATCGTTCTTGAACTTTCCCCTGGCCTTCAATATCGACGGTTCGCACCGTGCCTGCGCCAAAGGGTTTAGGTGTGTCCCAAACAACTGATTTTATCGAAGCCCAACCCCAACCATTTGGATCCTCAAACATATCAAACAGATCATCCGCAGAGATCGCTAACTGCGTTTTTAACTTAATCCTTATCGGTGCTTCATTTAGGAACTCTAGTTGAACCTTTTTGTAATCCAGCACTGTCGCATTTCCTTCAAATGTAAACAGGCCGATCTTGATCTAAAAACGCATACAAAACCACCCGATTCACCTCTGCAAGCCCCGAAAAATGCGGGTTAACAGTACCAATTCACGAAACTATCCCGACAGCCACAGCAATGCCTCAAAGCTACCAGCGAAGGTAAAATGCCGATGACATGTGCGATGGGCTAGACGGGTGCAATCGGTTCAGCTATGTTGGGGCGGATAAATATAATGGAGCGTGAAAATGATTAGAAACCTGGTAATTGCGATCGTCCTTATCGCAGCAGGATTTGGCCTCTATACGGTCATGCAGGATGAACCTGCGACAACTCCGACGGTTGCCGTTGAACCCGTCGCAGCTGAAAGCACGACGCCGAAAGTCGGCATGATTGATGATGAGCGGATCAAGAACGCCACAAGTGAACCAGGCAATTGGTTGTCCTATGGCCACGGCTATGAAGAACAACGCTTCTCGCTTTTAGAACAAGTCAATAAAGACAGCGTGTCGAAGCTAGGTTTGGCCTGGTTCAAAGACATGCAAAGCAATCGAGCGCTGGAATCGACGCCCATCGTCGTCGATAACATGATGTTTCTGACCACGGCCTGGAGCCGGGTTTACGCTTTAAGTGCGATCACCGGAGAAGAAATATGGTCCTATGATCCCAAAGTACCCGGTGCGTGGGCGCGTAAAGCCTGTTGCGACGTGGTTAACCGTGGTGCTGCTGTCTACAAAGGCCGCGTCTATGTCGCCAGTCTTGACGGTCGATTAATTGCCCTGGATGCTGCAACAGGAGAAGAGGTCTGGCAGATCAATACACTGATTGATCGCGATGCTGATTACACCATTACCGGTGCACCACGGGTCGCCAATGGCAAAGTGTTTATTGGTAACGGCGGTGCGGAATATGGTGTGCGCGGTTATGTGACTGCCTACGACGCTGACACAGGCGAGCAAGTTTGGCGCTTTTACACCGTACCGGGTGATCCGTCTAAGCCTTTCGAATCGCCTACAATGGAGATGGCTGCCGAGACGTGGAAAGGTGGCGAATGGTGGAAACTTGGCGGTGGCGGCACGGTCTGGAACTCTATTGTCTATGACCCCGAGTTTGATCAACTATATATAGGCGTCGGTAACGGCTCCCCCTGGGCTCGCGACATTCGCTCACCTGGTGGCGGCGACAACCTGTTTCTATCATCCATCGTTGCCCTTGACGCCGATACCGGTACTTACAAATGGCACTATCAAACAACGCCTAAAGACAACTGGGATTACACCGCCGTACAGGACATGGTACTCGCGGACCTAGAAGTTGACGGGGTTGATCGCAAAGTGCTGATGCAGGCACCTAAAAACGGCTTCTTCTATGTTCTCGATCGCAGCAATGGCGAACTACTACGCGCCAATAAATACGTGACTGCCACTTGGGCAACCCATGTCGATATGGACACGGGTCGACCGGTAGAAGATCCTGCCTATGATTACTCTGATGAGACTAAGTGGATTCTGCCCGGACCTTTGGGCGGCCATAACTGGCAGGCCATGGCATTCGACGAGAAGCGCCGTTTAGCATTTATTCCAGCAATGGAAAATCCATTATCGTATTCCATGGATGAAGAATGGAAAAATACAGGGGTCTATAAGCACATTGTTGGTGGCTGGAACACAGGTATTGAACTGGGCAACATTATGCAGGTCATGGCTGAAGGTGGAACCCCACCCAAAGTCCGCGGTTATTTAAAAGCTTTTGACCCCATCACTGGTAAAGAAAAGTGGGCGGTTGAGCAGATTCATCATTGGAATGGCGGCACGCTGGCGACCGAAGGCGGATTGGTTTTCCAAGGCAACTCGTTAGGTGAAGTCAAAGCCTACGATTCTGACACCGGCGATGTACTTTGGTCTTATAACGCCTTTACCTCTTTTCTTGCGCCGCCAATCACCTACCAAATTGATGATGTTCAATACGTCGCCATTCTGGCAGGTACCGGTGGTGGCGATCTGTTTGGTGGTGAGTCTAATCACCTCGCATCGACGACTTACGGTAACTTCGGCAAGCTGCTGGTATTCAAGCTGGACGGCACGGCCGAACTGCCACAGCCAACGGCACTGAATCGAAGCATTCCCGTACAACCGGCCAGCGATGCGTCGGCCGAAGATATTGCTCGCGGTGAGAATGTCTATCACTCAACTTGCGCTGTTTGCCATGGTTTGATGGCACGCTCAAGTGGTGTTGTACCCGATCTACGGATGACCAATGAACTTCGCAATGGTTTGTACAAGGAAATTGTACTCGACGGTATTCTTGCCGGCACAGGTATGGCCAGCTTCGCTGACTTGCTGGATGAAAATGATGTTGAGAAAGTGCAAGCCTACGTTATCCACAGAGCCAATGAAGATCGCGCAGCTGCGGCTGCGGCTGCAGAGGACTAGTTAGTCCTGAGACTTATTGTCACTCGCCTTTGGGTGGCAATGTATGACGAGGCAGGGCTGTGAATTGCAGCCCTGCCTCTTGCGTTTGGGTCGCAGCGTTTGCAGTATCAAGTTTGACCTCGACATTGTTACGCGCTGCATTCTGCTGGGCTTGCGCATCCAATTGCGACCGGCTCAACTGACCTTCAACCACCTGACCTTGGTCGATATGACGCAGGGCAGACTGAACCTTCTCCGCCACTTCACGCCCATATGGCAGATGATAGGCACGTGGCTCATCAATCAACTTACCACCCGGCATGCTGGGTTGAATCCAAAGATAGATAGATCCGAGACTCTGCTGCGCCTTGTCTGGCTCAATAATCATGGCCCAATGCAGGCGGAACCGTTGTGGTAAATCTTCCGATACGGGCCAGCCTTGATACTGCTTTAAGCCAAGGTAGGTACCGACATACAAACCTGAAACCAACACGACAATGAAGATTTTGAAGCCAACGCTGCGCCGAGTTGCAGCTAACAAATACAAAAGCAGGGCCCCTATCACCGCATAGGCGATGGCCATTACCTGAACAAAAATCATGAGCCTTTTCCCGGTGAAATTAGGGTCAAAAGGGTTTTTGGTAGGCCACTCGTACTCTCTACGGCACCGCTGCCATCTAGCACGAACCGCGTCGCCGTGACTTCCATGCCGGCACCATTGAGTGACTGGACACCGTAATAAACTAACGTTACAACGGGGTTTAACTTCTCAACCTTGACGGTAACAGGCAAAGGTTCAGCGGAGTTTGCCTTGTAGTGAAGTACGTTTACGACATATTCACCAGGTACCCAGGCGCGGACAGAAACGGATTCCTGATTGATGGGGTTCGTCACCATTTTGCCGTTGATCATCATCTGGTCCTGCACGGCACCTCGATCATCTCGGTCCAAGTGCATGGTGCCGGTATCCTTATTGTCAAACCAAAGAACGACACCATTAGGATCTTCCACCAATACGTCAACGTCGTCGGGGTGGCCGTCGGGCCAGGTCACCGTAATCAAAAACTCTGCCTTAATGGTGACATTACCCTGCTTGTCAGGCTCGGCTATTAAGATAAACGCGATCAAAAACATAAAGGCGAAACCCAACAACGTATTAAACAGTAGATCTGTAAATGCGTCGTTAGTCTTCGTTTGGCGATTGAATCGTCTGCGCATCATCTAAGGGACCTTAAACCGATGTGCTTTCAGTTGCAGGTCGACTTAATGTCGGCAGAATATAAACATCAACGGCAATAGCGACCTTATCAACGAGTCTCGACGCGGCGGTATCCAGCATCTCGTATTGCAAACCTAGCAGTGTGCTGGTCACAAGCCCCGCCATTGTCGTGTACAGCGCGACAGCCATGCCGCCGCTCATCTGTCCCAGCAGTTGCTGTAGCACATTAGGATCAAAGTCTGTCAGTTCACCAACCGGACTCAGCATCATGATGAAGCCAAGGATGGTACCCAGCAGGCCGAGTTTTAAAAGCATGTCTGCCGCCCAGTGGCCAAAAGCATATCGGCTCATAAGACGTTCAGCTAACACCTCGAGTAGCAGCTTATGTTCAAGCTCGCCGGTCGTATGGCGTTTTGATTTCTGAAAGAGCTCCTGCAAATAGTCAGCGCAGATGCCCGCCTCAACTGGCTTGCCCTGCACGCTGACGCCCTGCCCATCGACGCTTAAGCCACCGGGCTTAAGATCATTGATGCGTGTATTCAAATCGTCGATCACCTTCGTATCGCTCGAGAGCTGCTTTACCAGTACTAACCAATGCAGACTCAGCACGCCGTAGAGCAGCAAGATGACGTAGGAGATATAACTTCGATCACTCGCAAGAGCAATACTGAGCCAACCCCTATCACCGAGAATAAAAAAACCAAACAGCACCAAGCCTACAAGAATGAGTGATTTAAGCAGGAGCTTATAGTGGGTAACCAGTGACAAGTTTTGCATTGTTCATATCGGTTCGTGGCAGATGCCTAGAGAATAGCACTCGAGCGCTTCGATGGGATACCTCGCGAACCAATGCGACCGCCATTTTCTACAATACATGGATATCAACTTAGCGGTTTCCAAGAATATTTTGGCCGCGGCAGTAGGGATTGTCCAATTCAATCGGGCATCGAGTTTGGCAGACGTGGCTACTAAAAAGCAGACGCGTGCAGACATAGCTGTTGGTAAATACCAAGGTTCGAAGCATATTGCGAGAGCGAGGCTTTGCAAATTGCAAATGCCCTACGCTTTTTCGCTCTTCAGTCGCCTTCAAAATTAACTAACGCCTGGAATCAAAAGCTCACAAACGTCCGCATATTAACCCTGACCACCAATAGGCTAAAGATAGCCCTAACCTTGTGAATAATGATTGCCTTGCCCCCTTTCCACACCGCGCTCACACCTAGCTATAGAGCACTAAGAGATAAAAAAGAGGCTGGCATAGCAATTGCAAACAGGAGTATCAACAGACATAAACGACGAGCTAAGACAATGAAAGTATTACTTTTGCCAACAAGCGGTTTTAGTCAAGGATCAATGTATCCTTTTAAACATTATGCCGACGAGCTAAAAACACGCTACAAAATTGAAACGACTGAAATTGTAAGCGATGATCTAAAAGAAAAAATTCAATCTATCAAAGACTTTGACGGTGACCTTATTCTTTTCTCTGTACCTTGGGATTTTGGCACGGAAGGCGTGCTCGACTTCGCAATTGAGGCAAATCGTGAAAAGAAACAGGCGAAACTCGTTTTATTTGACTATCTCGACGGAAATGAAAGTCGATTTTGGGCAGTCATGCCACATATCGACCTCTATCTTAAGCAGTATTTACACCGCGACATGAAAAAATATCAGCAGCAATTTACCGGCGCATCAGAATTCATTCAGTATCAGGTTGATAGCGGTCGAATAGAGAACACCATTCAAGAAGAAGTTTGGACCAATCTGTTTCAGTCAAAACTTGACAAAAAACAATATCGAAAAGTAATGCTAGGCTGGAATTTCGGTCTATGGGGTCGTCTGATACAGTTAGCTGAGGGAAATGCGTCGAGAGTACTTTGGGCAAAAGATCGACCAGACAAGCGATTAGTAACACTCGCCAAACGCGCCCTTGACTCGGTTCGTGCAGCGGTCGGAGGTGAATCTGAACCCATCGATATTTATTGTCGAGCTACACTCTACAAGGGTTGGACCAAAGCACACCGAATGGAGGTGATCGAATCACTTAATCAGATGCCAGATCGCTATAACGTGATCTCTTCGATTAAAAAAGTAGGTTTCTCGGAATACTACCGAGAAATGCAGCAGAGCAAGATATTCGTCTCTCCATCAGGATGGTGTGAATACACGCCTAAAGACTATGAGGCGATGTATTTTGGCGCACTACTTATTAAACCTTGTGTCGAACATATCGACACACATCCGAACATTCTTATCCCTAACGAAACCTATGTCGCTGTCAAATGGGATCTAAGCGACCTTAATGAAAAATGTGAATATTATCTCGAGAATCCAATCGAGAGAAAACGCATCACAGACAACGCAAAGAAAGCTTTTGTTGGGTATTTTGAGCAAAAGCTATTCGTCGAAAAAATTGATGAAGTACTTCAAAAACTTGATATTCACCCGGAAAAAACTAACGAGTACGCTAAGCCACTGAGGGTAGCCGACTAGGTTCACACCTTTGCTAAACTTGTCGAGCGTCTAAGCACACGCGCCTTTGTAGAAGACGGCTTGTTCAGTATGGATAACAAAATTAACCGACGAAGACTGAACAAAGATAATGGCAACAAAGCAAATCCTATTCCTGCTATTGACCTTAATGGCAATCCCGACATTTGTCTGGTTGGGCACGACATATAAATGGGCTGAACGTGGCTTAGTGGGGCTTGCCTTTCTCTCTACAGCATTCCTTATTGATATCAATTTTTACTCAATGGAAGACTATCGTGGCGATTCTCGAGGTTTTGAAATTGGCCTCACTGATTGGACAATGATATCACTGCTTATCGTCATGCTCACGTCTAATCGCTGGAAGAACAAAAAGATCACTCTTCTACCACCCAACAGCGGGCTCCTCACAATCTATCTCGCTATCGCCGTCATTAGTGTTTATATCGCCTATGTGCAAATTTACGCCGGCTTCGGTCTTTTAAAAATTTTACGAGGCTTAATCGTTTTTATCGTTGCGTATAATTATTTACAAGACGAAGAAGACTTGCGCTTTATCATTGGTGTTCTTGCAATTATCGTTATCATTGAATTTGTTATGGTGATTGATCAGCGCCTGTCGGGCATGTATCGCGCAAAAGGATCAACGCCCCATTCCAATACACTGGCTGGGTATATCAACATGATCAATATGCTTTTCTTTGCCCTGTTACTCGGTGACAAGACCCGGCCGACTCTCTACTGGATAGTACTCGCGCTAGGTTCGCTAATTGTATTGGCATCATTTTCTCGTGGCGCAATGACGGCTATGGTCCTTGGATATTTGCTCGTTATCGTTCTTAGCTATAAGCACAAATTCGACATGAGAAAAACCAGCATTTTGGCGATCATGCTGATATTAGCATTGCCGATTGCAATTGACGTAGGACCAAAAATCATCGAGCGATTTTTGTACGCCCCGGAAGAATCTGGCGCTAGTCGCAAGTTGGCAAACGTCGCCGCCGCGGCCATGGCTGATGACCACTTATTTGGCGTTGGTCTCAATAACTATTCTCACGCAATCAATGAGACACACTATATCGAACACATCGACTCGATCGTCGATAGGGGCATTGTTCACAACATTTATCTGTTGCACGCCTCGGAAATGGGCTGGATTGGAATGATCGCTTTTTGTCTGGTGATCGCCAACTTTCTCCGTCTAGGCTATCGAAATATAGGCACTTCGACTTCAGAGCTAGCAAGTAATGTCGCAATCGGTTTGACGACGGCAATCGTCGTCCTCTCATTACAGGGCGGCTTAGAATGGTTCTTCCGGCAAACCTACGTAACAATTGAATTTTTTATGTTCGCCGGTTTCCTGGTCGCTCTGCCCAAGGTTTCTTTCGCCACCAATCGACAGCGAAAAATCAATCAATACATGAAAAAAATTGCGCTCAGCCGATAACCGACCCTGCCGTAACATGCTCAATTTATTCAAACGAGACGATATTACTAACAACTTAGCTATTGCATCAAAAACACGACCAAAAAACATCAGCTAATGAGTTAACTTTTACGTGGCGGGATGGTGAGACCATAAATGCCAGACATGCGTAATAGCCTCTGAAGACGCTTAAGGCTTCCAATCCCCTGCAACCGGCTTGGGCTTTTCGCCCTTAGTTAACTTAGATGCGCGACTTAACTGAATGAGACTCAGTGTTTCAGCATCTCGCAATTGAATCGCATTTTGTCCCATCGTATCCAGCTCATTAAAACTGTACACGTTGTTTTTCAACTTCTCTGTTGTGTTCATATCGCGTTCGGTTTTTTTTCTCACGAAAAGGGCATGGACTGCAGCCCAAGACGGAGATGACTCGTCACCCGTATGCAGCGACTCTCTGGCGCATTGCGTTCTAAGCTACTTTTATGTTCAGTCGTTACCGCGAAAGCAAGGGACGGCCAGACGGGAGAACCCCGACCGGCATCTCTTACAGGATTTCCTGACAGTACGGCAACTACCGGCAGGACTTAACGGACCCGCAACTCCTTACGTAGAATTTTACCGGAGGCGCTCTTTGGGATGACGTCGATAACCTCTAACTGCCGAATCTGCTTGTAGCTCACGAGGTGCTCACTCACCAACGCTTGAATTTCCTCGATTGTCACTGTATCACCCGCAGTGGCGACGACGAATGCTTTCGGGACTTCGCCTGCTGCGTCGTCAGGTACACCGATAACTGCAACATCGGCAATCTTCGGATGTGTCAGCAGCAGCGCTTCGAGCTCTGCCGGCGCAACCTGGAAGCCTTTAAACTTGATCAGCTCTTTGAGTCGATCAACAATTGTCATGTGACCGTGCTCGTCAATGATGGCGATATCACCCGTGTGCAACCAACCGTCACCATCAATCGTTTCTGCCGTGGCTTTGTCATTGTTTAGGTAGCCGGTCATCACTTGAGGACCGCGCACCCAAAGTTCACCACGATCGCCAACACCCTGATCTTCGCCCGTGTCGGGGTCGACAATGCGACTTTCAGTATTCGAGACAGTGACGCCACTGGTGCCGGGACGGCAATCGCCTTCGACCGTGCAATGGCTGATCGGGCTAAGCTCTGTCATGCCAAAACCCTGCACAACTTCGCAGTTGAACCTTGCACCAGCTTCAGCTGCAATCTCAGCACCAAGGGGCGCTGCACCAGAGAAAATCTGCCGAACCGATGACGTATCGTAATCATCAACAATGGGGGCGTTAGCAAGACCAATAATAATGGGTGGTACTGCAAAGAAACGCGTGATTTTATAATCCTGAACAGCCTGCAATGCCTCAACCATATCGAAACGCGGCATCGTCACAACCGTTACACCGTTAGCGATAAGACCATTCATCAGCACCTGCATGCCATAAATGTGGAAAAAAGGCAGCGCCGCCAGTGCGACTTCATCATCGGTGTACTTGATGGCGTGAATGCACTGCTCAATGTTCGCCACAAGGTTACGATGCGTCAGCATGACGCCCTTCGGCATACCGGTTGTTCCTGAGGAATACGGCAACACAACCGTGTGTGTCGCTATATCGACAGGCACTTGGCTGATCGGATCTGCGAACACGTCGGCCATAGATGTAGTACCGGCAGCGGCATCGCCGATAACGATTATTTCAGTGACATCCGTACCTTCAATTGCCAGTTGAGCAGTCTCGATAAACATCGGCACAGTGAATAGCATTGTTGCACCGGCATCTTGTAATTGGTGTCGTACTTCCTCAGCACCATAGGTTGGATTGATTGTTGTCACCGCGCCACCGGCAACTGCGACACCGTGGAACACAACCGCATACTCAGGCAGATTTGGCGCCATTAGACCAACAACCTTACCAGGCGCAATACCCCGTGCAGCGAGTCCACCAGCGAGTGAATGTATCGCATCACTCAGCTGCTGGTAGTTGTAGGAATTCGAACCTGTCGCGTCTTGAATGGCGACCCGGTCACTCAGTTCCGCAGTACGACGTAGCATGTGCGCTGTGATGGTGACATCTGGAATGTCGACTTCTGGCAGTGGGCTTGGATGAACGATGATAGATGTCACGGGAAATACCTTAATAGTCTAAAGGCACGCAGTCTAAACTGCGTGCTTGTCAGAGTAAAAAAGAATTGCACGCAGACTTGGTCGGCGCTATCCGGTGGAATCCAATGACTGCCGGGAAACGTATCGACTCAGACGCAACCCTGTAGTAACCCGTACACAATGGGTTGCAGAGAGGTCGCATCGACAAGTACGCTCGCAAGCTATTTGTCGCGTGATTTTAGGCATCTCAGCCATTATCAAAAACTAATTGTGATATCTTTGCTCGCTAATGGTCGTTCACTAGGACAGATTTACCAAAATGAAGAAGACAGCAGTTCTATTAATACAGCTAGGAACGCCCGATAGCCCGAAAACCAGCGATGTAAGACGCTATCTCGGCCAGTTTCTGAACGATCCTAGGGTGATTGATTTACCGTGGCTCGCCAGAAAAATACTGGTCAATGGCATTATCGTGCCTTTTAGAGCACCTAAATCAGCGAAAATATACAAACAGCTTTGGGACGCCGGCGACGGCCAATCGCCTTTACTGACGCACACCCGAAAGGTTCAAGAAAAACTTGAAAAGCGTTTTGAAAACTCCAATGTTGATGTCTACATGGCGATGCGTTATCAAAACCCATCCATGACGGATGTCATGGAGCAAATTCGCGCACTTCACTACGACCATGTAATTATTTTGCCTCTATTCCCGCAATACGCCAGCGCATCAAGCGGTTCTGCTATTGAGCTCGCAATGAAGATAATGAGCAAATGGTGGACGACACCAGAGATAAGCATTGTGAATCAGTTCTGGGATAATGAGGGGTACATTGACTCTATTGTTGAGCGTGCAAAAGCCTTTAACCTTGATGACTACGACCATATCCTATTTTCGTATCACGGCTTACCACAAAGGCACGTCGACAAAATTTATGAAGGGGATGATATTTGCAATGACGCACCCTGCGAAACCGAGATTACCGAAGCTAACAGCCAGTGTTACAAGGCCACGAGCTACGCAACCACTCGCCTTCTTGCCAGCAAATTAGGCCTAAAAGAAGAAGACTATACGGTCTGTTTTCAATCACGCTTAGACAAAAAGTGGCTAACGCCTTTTTCTGACAAGGTCGTTGAGGAGCTAGGAAAGAAAGGCGCTAAAAATCTACTCGCCTTTAGCCCCGCTTTTGTTGCCGATTGTTTGGAAACCGTGATTGAAATTGGTGATGAGTACCAAGAAATTTTTGAAAGCCATGGCGGTGAGAAAATTCAACTCGTGCCAAGCTCAAATGATCACGAACGATTCATCGACGGATTAGAAGAAATCATAAGAAGCAAATTGTAACGAGCAAAAGGCAAGACGACGGCTGCTATGTTCGATTTGAACTGTCTCACACTGCAAGAAACTGATCAGCCGATACAATCGATAATTCTATACCGTCAATAGGTCGATGCACCTGATGTGCTGATCCAGAAACCCGCATAAGCCGTAACTAACACATGCCAGAAGGACCCGAAATAAAACGATCTGCTGATGCCATTGCACAGGTGCTTGAAGGACACATTATTGAGTCTGCCGAGCTGCATCACGACGCATTGGCAGGACTCGAGTACGCCATCGTTCGACAAACCGTGGACAGAATCGAATGCCGCGGTAAGGCTCTGCTGACGCATTTTTCGTCGGGCAAAACGATGTATTCGCATAACCAGTTGTACGGCTTATGGCGTGTCACCCCCAGGGGTAAGCTTGTCGCCACAAACCGCGCCCTGCGTATCGCTCTGCACACCGCCAAAAGCAGTGCCTCACTGTATAGCGCAACCGACATTTCTTTTTGGGACACCAGCGAGATTGAGCCTGTCTCTTATACACATCTCCGAGCCCACGAGACAAGAGGCAATC
>OLHY01000260.1_pt1 | contig 18864 bp, 14 predicted proteins | sample 1609411 | NCBI WGS metagenome assembly OLHY01 (sample SAMN05416817, study PRJEB24817) | seawater metagenome | isolation source: Sea water | place: Canada:Atlantic | collected 2013-07
TACACTAGATCGCTCGTCGGCAGCGTCAGATGTGTATAAGAGACAGGAATGGCAATGGTGGTAAGATCAAGTCCTGAGGCTTGCTGAGCGTGAATCGACCATTCAATCACTTGATGGAGATAATGTGCACAGGGCAGCTTTCGGCACTTTGCACAAGCTCCTCACGATCGCAGTCATACCCCTCCCCGAACTCGATCTGCTTGTGGTTGTTTTTGACTTTAACCAATGAAGCCAAACCATCCTCATCCATTTTCCAGTAACTCGGAGCCTGTTCCACACAGGCAGCGCAACCAATGCATTCACCGCGTTTGTGTGAAATACGAATCATGGCTGCATCACTTTCATCAGATAAAGGCGATCGCCACGGCGCACTTTATCCTGAACTTTAATTGAGAAGACGCAATGTCCCTTGACACCCTCAACAGCCTGTTCGTCAACCCTGATTTCTTCAACCACACCACTTACCACACCAGTGTTCTCTCCGATGATGGTGTATTCATCTCCTATTTTGAGTTCACCGGTCGTCGCAGTGATCTCAGCCACGTGAACACGGCTGAAAAAATTACTCACCTTACCAACTTCGATTTTTTGTCGCGTCGCTTTGCTGCCGTAAGTCTGGCTCCAGCCCTGTTTTCGGCCCAAGTAATAACCATCGGAGTGACCACGATTATATACCTTTTCAAGACCGCCCTGAAGACCTTCCACCAGCTCCTGCGTGTAGCAGTCATCATTAAGTGCATCAATCGCCTTGCGATAACTACGAATCACTGAATCCACATATTCAGGCGAACGACCACGGCCTTCTATTTTGAGAGTGTGAATACCAGCATCCAGAACCTGATCCAGGAAGTCGATTGTCGAGATATCATTGGGAGACATCACAAAATTATTATCGATTTCAAGCTGCTGGCCGGTTTCCTTGTCCGTTACTATGTATTCCTTGCGACAGTTTTGTTCGCAGGCACCGCGACTGGCGGAAGCATTGCTTGTGTGCAGGGACATACCACATCGACCGGAAACTGCGATACACAATGCCCCGTGAGCAAAGGCTTCCAGCTCCATGGGACGTCCACTTTTCCCTCGGAGATCCGCCTCAAGCATTTGCTCATGGATATGCTTGATCATTTTTAGATTCAGTTCGCGAGCCAGCACAATGCGCTCACACAGGGGAGCATAAAACTTCACGGTTTCATAATTGGAAATCGAAAGTTGAGTGGAAAGGTGCACTTCCAAGCCCAGTTCATTGGCCATTTGCACAGCCGCCATGTCGGCAAGAATCACCGCATCAACATTATTTTCCTTACCTGCTTCAAGAATCTTTCTGGCGGCGTTGGCATCGTAATCGTAAAGAAGCGTGTTGAGAGTTAGATAGCCTTTGACCCGATTTTCATGGCAAATACTCAGAATCTCACCTATGTCGGACAATTGAAAGCTCCTGCGCGCACGTGCGCGCATGTTCAATTGTGCCACTCCAAAATACACCGCATCCGCACCAGCATTGATACCAGCTTGTAGTGATGGAAAGCAGCCCGCGGGAGCAAGTAATTCGGTTTTGTATTTCATGGATGATGCATGTGACGCAGGTATCGTTCGAGTTATGATTCAAAGCATTCCCTGAAGATCGGTTACTGTAAATCAACCCGATTGGTGATGCCTTCGAATCATGAAAACAATCATCTCAACAGCCTTACCTCGCCAGAAAAGGGATCGTATCACTGACCAGAGGGAAAGGCAAGCGCTAGGCTGGCGTCCTTGCGGACCTCTCCGCAGCGCTCTTGGCGATCAGGAAAGCCATTTCATCATGCATTGCTTATCATGCCCCCTGATTTGACGGGGTTTATATCCTCTCATATCCCATACATGGGACATATACACAATAAATCGCAACAGAGACCACTCTACCTGCCAATCAATTACGAACTCGCTCGTATTCTCGATTGACAGCTTTGTCACCCCAGCGATCAACCACGGCTCGCAAGGCATTGTTGGTTTCAGGGAATCGGCCCTTATCGTCGGTTTCCAAAATCCAACGATAAAGAATATCTCGGTGTCGCGTAATTTCCAGAGCGATGTTCCGATCCACTGAATGAATCAGGTTTTTCGTTTCATGAGGATCATTCACCAAATCGTAAAACTCCTCAGCAGGACGCACTTCACTGGCAAAACGATCCTGCACTTCATTGAGCGCACCTTCCTTGTGCATTCTTGCAAGCAACTTCATGGCCGCCGATTCGCTTCGGTAGTTGGGTTGGAGATAAGGCTTATCCGTCATGAAATTGCGCATGTATTTGAAGCGTTGTGTCGTCACTGCTCGAATACGATCAATCGTAAAGTCACATCGATCACGTGCCGAGACGACATAGTCACGATGATAATCCACACTCAACATATTCCGACCCTGCATGCTATCAGGCGTGCGGATACCAGCAAGCGCAAGTGATGTGGGAGCAAGATCGATCCCGCTGACAAGATCACTGCGGACTTTACCGCTCTCAATTCCGGGACCCGATGCGATGAAGGGAACCCTGATTCCCTCGTCGTAAATGAATTGTTTATGACGAGGAAGAGCGCAACCATGATCGGAAAAGAAAAAGATCACTGTATTTTCATAATGACCGTCTCGCTTCAAAGCTCGCACAATCTCACCAGTGATTCGATCCAGTTCAAGGATGGTGTTGTAATGATCAGCGATCATTTGGCGAAACACCTGATGATCCGGATAATAAGGGTGAACTTTCACCTCCTCGGGTTTGATGATTGCAGGAGAATTCCGAAGATTCTTGCCTCCCCGCAGTTGGATTTGACCGAAGAACGGCTGGCCTTCCGGGCACTCTGACCAGGCAGTCCCCTTTTTGGCTCCATGAAAACCCATTGGAGGATGTACATGGTCGTAAAGATCGTCTTCATCATACACAAAGTTGTAATGAAACTTACCGTCATTGAAGGTATAGTAGCCTGCGGCCTGGAAGATCTCAGGAACGGTTTTTACTCCGAGGTGATTGGGTTCCCAAGACTCCATTTTATTCCCCCGCCACATGGAAAAAGAACTATAATGCTCGTGGGCTCCAATCGTCGTTTGATACATGCCCGTAATGTTTGCCGAGCGAGTGGGTGAACAAACCCCAGCGGTCATGTAAGCGCGATCAAACCGAATACCATTCGAAGCCAATTGATCTATATTCGGCGTCTCGATCACCGTATCTCCATAACAACTCATCCAATCGTTCGTGTCTTCGACATAAATCCACAGGATATTCGGTTGAGCTGGCCCTACTTCTGGCGAGGGTTGGTGGGAGTTTTGCCCTGTTGCCAGGGAAAACGACAAATACAAGAGCATCAATGAGATGATTTTCATGGTGTTTTTTTTACTATTGTTGAAATTCAATTTTTGATTCTGGACGCTGAGCTCATGTTCAAAAACCAGTCCGCAAGAACGACTACTTCCTCTCGGATTGTTGGCCATGGATGCGCGCCTCCTTCTTTGACGATGAGTTCTGCCGGTACATCAGCCGCTTTGAGGGCGGTAACCAGGGATTGTGATTGTTGCAAAGGCACAACAGGATCCGCATCGCCATGAAAGACGAGGAATGGCGGTGCTTGATTCGTAACGAGCTTGACTGGAGAAATGGCGATTAACCGCTCTCGGATTTGTTGATCCGTGAGATTTTTTGTACCGCTGCCAAAAGCAAGTTTTTCAATGACTTGATGCATATGCCCCCCTTTTCGGGGATCAATTGCAATACCTCCATAATCAAGAAAATCTGCAGGAGGGAAGAAGACCCCAACGGCAGCCACTGAAGCTTCGGATGGACCCACGGCATTATCAAGCGCTACCAGACTGGCCAGGTGGCCTCCAGCTGATGCCCCGAATAAAGCAAGAGTATTTTTATTGATACCATAATCACTCGCATGTTTTTTTACCCATATGATCCCCTGCTCCACATGGGCCTTCATATCATGAGCAGAGAACCGGCTGATGGACCCCGGGCGCATGGCAAACACATGAAACCCCCGCTCACACAATTCCTCGAATAATCCTGCGCGATTGAGATCCCTAAGCTTACCTCGATCAGAGGACCAGCCTCCACTGGCAACCACGATGACGGCATGACCGTTCACACTTTTTTTTGGTATGAAAATATCAGCAACCAGCGCTACTCCATGAGCTTGATGATAGACCACATCTTGCTGATGTTCGTACAAGGGATTGGAACCTCCCGCAAGGCTGGTCGCCATGAGAATGGATGTCATGATAAAAACTGTTATCGATCTGAACATAGGGTATCCAGTGAGCATGATCCGAATGTGGCAATTCGGCAAGAAAGATAGCGCGTCACGAAGTCCTTGCCCCTTTTATAAATAACGCCCGAACAAATCCCATATTCTTCGGTATTCGTCGAGCCAACTCGTGGGTTCCCTGAACCCATGAGGTTCGACCGGATAGGGAGCAATCCACCAGTCTTCTTTCTCAAGCTCGATCAACCGCTGAATGAGCCGAACGCTGTCTTGAAAGAACACATTATCATCCAGCATTGGGGCACAGATCAATAAAGGTTTTTGAAGTCCCTGGGCAAATTCAATCGGTGAACTCTTCGCATAGGCATCAGGATCGAGTTCAGGTGTATTAAGGATCCTGGAAGTGTAACTATGATTGTATTGAGCCCAATCGGTAACTGGGCGAAGCGCAGCGCCAGCTGCAAAAAGATCGGGCTCATTGAACAGTGCCATCAAGGTCAAAAAACCCCCATAAGACCCACCATAAACACCTATCCGTCCACGATCGACTCCATGGTGCTCGACCAGCCAATTTACCCCGTCACGCAAATCCTCCAGCTCGACTGATCCCATGTGCCTGTAAATGGCAGTTCGCCAATCTCGACCATAACCTGCTGAGGCCCTGTAATCCATATCAAGGACGACAAACCCACGCTCAGCCAAAAAGGAATGAAACATGAATTCGTGTGCATACCCGGACCAACCTTGATGCGCATTCTGTAAATAACCAGCGCCGTGAATGAACATCACTGCTGGACCTTTTTGAGTTCGATTTCCCGAGGGAAGGTAGAGTCTTGAATGAATGGGGCTTTCCGTGTGAGTTGAGGGAACAGCAACATATCTGGGGGTGTTCCAATTGCGACGTTTAAAAGCAGCACTGATCGTGTCTGTACGCTTGGTGGCCGAGGCCGAGGGTTCTGCTGACTGAATGAATAATTCCGGTGGACTTGTGGATTTCGAATGAGTGATGAGCAACTGCTTTCCGTCAGGCGACAAACGCGCCGACGACATACCTCCCAGATTCGTGATCTGTTGCGTTATCCCGCCCCTCAGCGCCGTGCGATAGATTTCATATTGCCCGGGGTGCTTTCTATTGGCACGGAAATAGAGGTGTTTTCCATCGACTGAAAGCTGCGGTTCAGTGACAATAAAGTTGCCTTGAGTCAATGCGATCCGTCCAGGTAGCTCAACTTGAGATTCATCAGCGTTGTTCAACGAAACCATGTAGAGCTGAGAAAATCCAGTCTCTTCAGATTGAAACCAGAGACTCTGACCATCACGTGACCAACCATAGTTGTTATGTCTCCAATTGATCCATGCAGGGTCATGAAGATGGTGGAGTGGTCGACATTTACCTGTTTTTAAATCAACAGAAGCCAGCCAACGATCTTTGTTATCAAATGAAAAGGCCTGAAATACCAGAGCAGATCCGTCGTGATTGAAGGCAAGAGACCGAAACTGAATAGGCCGCGGTTTCGATTTTGTCTCGCCCTCGTTTTCTTTTGGCTCTTCCGGTTTATCCGTTTCTATCGAATTTCTCCCTGCGGATAAGCTGACAGATGATTCAATGGCTTGCTGACGATTCTCTTCACGCTTCTTTGCTGATACTCTTAACTGCTCCAGAGGATCCTTGCTTATGCCGGAAAGCAAATCCACTTTGATCTCCCATATTTTCCGAGTCTCTTGGTCGAGCAGTACAAGCTTGGAATAAAAAGGCTCAGGTGTACCGACTTTGGAGCGCACATCCCGAGTTTCAATATCACCACTCCGGGTGACCCACGATGGCATTTTAGTTTTGGAGGACTTGGAACGTTTCTTGGGAAGCAGCACCATCACGAGATGACGCCCTGAAGGACTGAGGGCTACAGGCCCTGACTCAAAATCTTTACCAAGATAGAAAGGCGTACCGGGCAAACTCGGATCCTCACCGCGGACACGCCTTTGTTCTTCGTCTTGAAGGCTCTCTTGCTTTTTATTGCGCTTGATGAAATCAAAGACTCTCTCCTGTTGTCGGGACAGCAGGGATTGATTCTTCGCTTCATCGATCTTTTTTTCACTGGGATCCGGGGCGAAGACGAAAGGAAACGGCTCTGATTCCAATCCAGTTTTGAGATTACGCACCAAAAACTGATCTCCCCGTCGAAAACCAATCGAACCGTCGTTCAAAAACAATGGCTGGGATTCAGAGGAGGTCGTTCTCGTCAGTTGAGTGATTTGACCGTTTGCGATATCACGATGATAGACATCGCCTTTCCGAATATAGACTTTTTCAGAGTAGCTTTCGGACTCAGGATCATAGCGCCAGACACCTCCGGCGACCGATTCCAAGGCTGCATGATCAGGCGTCACAAGAGTAGCCTGCCCCTCTGTTGCCACACTCGCTCGATATAGGTCATCGATGGATACACTAAGCCGCTTTTGAGTGTAGTAAAAGTGCTCGCTTAAATCACCCCAGTAGGCGTCGCTGGGGCGCCGCCCCAACCATTCCTGATCGGACATGATCAATTTCAGCGAAATCTCATCACCGGCATTCAAACCTTCATCGTCATGCAGTAAAGGCTGAGTATGGACGAGAGATAACATGCCAAGGCTACCCGTGATCACCCCAAGAAAAAAAGAAAACCTCAGATAAAGTTTACGGCGAACCTGGATTGAGTCGTACTCACGGTGTCCACATGATAGAGTATGGCTTCGACTGATCATATATTGTATGGCTCTGGCTGGTAAAAGATGAATAATGACAGAGAGTCATCATTTCCCGGTAGCCGACATCACACAAGTGGGCGGATTTGAATGTCATGGAGGATGTCTCCTTCAAGGTTGTTCACTTTGAGATGCAATCGAGAACCGTCAGCGCGGCCTTCGGTCCAGGTCGCTTGATGCAACTTAGGCCCTCCCCCAGTCAATTGACCATATGGATGCGCTTTGGTGGGAGGCAACCAACGGGATCTATGAGTGTGACCTGATAGAATGACTTGAGTTTTCCATTCAACCAAAGACTCGTGCCATGCGCTGCGGCTGCGTCCACTATGCCTGTCGAAACCGGATTTGGAATAGTCCTGCGGTCGCTCATCAATCCAGCGTAATGGTATATGACAAAAAACCACGCGGTATGGGGCATCTCGAAAATCGGGCTGATGAATCACTTCCGCAAGCCAATCCGCCTGTTCTCTCCTCAGTTCATCGAAAGCGACACGACCTCGGAATGAAGGGTGGTCATCGGGCTTGTCTTCGCCGGTATGGAGGCAAATGACAGCCACCGGGCCTGATCGGAAAGCGTAAAACGGTCTTCCATTCGGAGTGGCAACGACTCCAGGCATTCTGAAAGCATGCGCCCCACGCGAATCATGATTTCCCCAGGTAATGAACAATGGACGACTGTTCGTGATATCGCAACCACCAGGATTTAGCAGAGTAGGAGTCAGCTGGTCATCACGGTTCCAATCATTGCAGGTATCCCCATTCCAGACCAAAAAGTCAGCAGCTGGGGTCACCTCATGCAGTGCTTGAATGGATTCATTGTGAACGTGGGTATCATTCCACATGACAAATCTTGTTGTTTTTGCTTCCGGATCAAGGATGTGGAAAGGCTTCCACGGGCTAATGGTGATTTCACCATCATCAGCAGCAATGGTATGCGATCTTACGCGCCCTTTTGCATTGGTTTTCAATCCCTCAAGACGCACACGCAACACATCCTTTCCCTGAGGCGTAAATCCAAATGCATCTGCTTTGGCCAAGCCACCATGCCCGTCATCCAACTTCCATTCCAACCAACCTCGGCTCAAGCGATTCACTCCCCAAACGGCTTCAAAGCCATCGCAACGCGCTGCCATGACACACAGAGGCGTCGTCGCAAGCGATGGCTTGATAACCGACGGATCACCCTCAGCCAATGCTGTCCCCAGACCGCCCATTGCAAACGATCCAATGAAGTGTCTACGTTTCATGATTTTACAGGTTAGACAAACTTCAACAGATGAACAAGAAAGTAAATCAGAACGAGAACTCCTGGTGACCACATTTTTATTTCCTGACAGAAACCCAGAACCTAATATCCATAACCCATTCTTGGTCTTTGATTTACGATTTTTTAAATTAACTTAAACATAAACAAAAAAACACAATTTCTTATTTATTTACTTTTTGTTTATTTTTTGTCTTGTTTTTGTTTATTTTTAAATCATATTTGTCTCATGGATAAAGCGTATTCACAGAAAGACACAGACACGTCAATGCTAAATGAAAATGAAGCAGACCAACGACCATTGACACTAAACAAGGTCGATACACCATTCCTTACTGCAGCATTTATGAGTTTGCTGGCAAGCGTCAGCTTGTGGTTTCTGGTCGACCAGCTAGCTGGGGTTTTTGTGGGAATATGGGTTCCGAGTATTCTTTCGCTGTGGTGCGGGATCCGTAGTCGAGTCAATGATTCAAAATGAACAAAACATTATGCTAACTTCTCTAGTAATATTCGGTTTCGGTATCATCATTTCATTCATAGTGTCCCTCGGTTTAATCAACGCCAGAGACATGAGAACACGACAGCGGGCAACCGATTTTCAGGCCGACGGTTCAAAGTAGGCGCGGGTTACACGGAGGGCAAGAGGTCAGGGTTGTCATGGTGGTGATCCAGTCAAGAAAGAGCCCAAAACAATTTGACCAAATCAATTCAACAAAGATCAGTAAAATGAAAATAAACAAACGTATATGGGTATCATTCGCAGCACTGCTGACAGTGATCTCGAGTATCACAGCAACGGCGAAGGAAAACATGATTGCAAACTTCTCTGGAGATGGGGCTGATAGTTTGAAATGGAGAATCACCGACGACAGAGTAATGGGTGGCAGATCTCAGGGTAAATTCGAGATCACCAAGCAGGACACCATGCGCTTCAGCGGGAATTTGTCTTTGGAAAATAACGGTGGGTTCTCGTCAGTGAGAAGCGGCGGAGTCAGTTTCGATTTGAGTGACAGTGAAGGCTTGGCACTGAAAGTGAAGGGAGACGGCCGGAAATATCAGTTGAGGCTGGGAACAGAGGCTCGTTACAGATCATGGGATGTTTCATTCAGCGCCGGATTCCAAACAAAAAAAGACACCTGGGTAAACGTGCAAATACCTTTCAGTGAATTCAAGGCGGGGTTCCGAGGTCGCTCACTGGATCAAGTGAGCTTTGATCCGTCGAAAATACGGCGTTTAGGGATACTGCTCGGGGACAAAAAGCCTGGCAGATTTGAGGTAGAGATTGATTCCATCAGCGCATACGGCGGTGAGTCATCCAACACGATCATGGACTTGGTGGCTGCAGATGCAAGGTTCAAAACGCTGGCGGCTGCGGTAAATGCGGCTGGGCTGGGCGAAGTCCTGAGTGGAGCCGGCCCGTTCACTGTGTTCGCTCCAACAGATGCGGCTTTTGAGAGTCTTCCGGAGGGAACTGTTGAAGCTCTTCTCTCTGAAGAGGGTAAAGCAAGTCTGATTTCGATACTAAAAAATCACGTGGTTTCGGGAAGCGCTGATTTATCTTCCGCGCTGGGTGCAGGTTCGGTTTCCAACCTCGAGAACAACACACTTAAAGTCGCGTTTTCGGAAGGAAGCGTCAGGATAAACGATGCAGTCCTACAGCAGGCAGATGTGTCAACGTCCAATGGGATAGTCCACATCATTGATTCTGTCCTTATCCCAGCAAAGAAAGGGCCGACTTCTATCTTGGAGACGGCTAACAAGGCGGGCACGTTCAAGACGTTGCTGGCAGCTGTTGAGACAGCGGGATTGGGAGAGTATTTGGAGTCCGATGAGTCAGTGACCATTTTTGCTCCGACAGATGCAGCGTTCAAAAAGCTACCCGCAGGAACTGTAGAGCAGCTCCTGAAACCTGAAAACAGAAAAAAGCTGGAAACCATCCTCATCAACCACGCTTTGCAGGGCTCGGTGGGAGCCGGCACTGCCTTGAGCCAGGGAACAGCTGAAACGTTGGGGAATCAGACACTCACATTCAAAATTCAAGGGGGGCGTTTTGAGGTAAATGGAATAACTATCGATACAGTGGACTTAGTCTGCTCGAATGGAATAATTCACGTGGTGGATGAAGTCATCTTGTTTGAAGAGAATGAAGACAGGGCAGATTTGGAAGTAATCGATCAATCGGTAACCCCTCAGGCAAGCATCATAGCAGCGATCCAACAAGGTGTGCCCCTGTATAATCAGGGCAACGCCCGAGCTTGCGCTGATGTCTATAGAGATTGCATCAAGTCGCTCGCAGTGCGCACGGATTTAAACGGTGTCATCAAGGCAAGCTTGAACCGCAGCCTGGAGATGTCTGAGAGTAAGTCTGCAGATGAGAGTGCATGGATATATCGCTACGCACTTGACAAGACATATTCCACGCTGACCGGCCACACGTTGTAAGCTTAACAAATTGCCAGCTTAAGGCGGGCATGCAGGTAGCGAATTAAAGATGGTTAAGTCAATTAACCATCTTTAATTCTTTTATTTGGAGGCATAAGTACCATCTACGTTTATTCAACAAGGGTTTGGCAACACTTATGAAATTCAATAGGCAATCATCCTTTGATCGAGTCAGATAACACTGTCCTTGCTACAACTGCTCCCTCCTAAGAACTTTTCCGCTCTTACTTTCAATCATTTCGTTACTGAAAGACGCTTCGATGGAAATCAGTCATCTTTTGTTACCGCCCTGGATCCATTGGCTACTAAGTGAATAAATGAAAATATTTAACAACTCAGGTTTTACCGATCAAGTTCATGCATGCGTGCTGGCTGAACATTACCAATGACCATGTTTGTATGAAATCAAAGAAAATCTGATAAGGTGCAAAAATCATCAACATACCACGATTGTTGAATAAATCACTTCTCTGCTGGCAAGACTTCAAGAAGTTCCTCCCACAAATTTTCACTCCAAACCCCCTCCCCTTTCCAGATAACGGTGCCTTTAGAGTCAACCAGGAAAGCGTAAATCGAGGATTCAGTTTCAATTTTCAGTGATTCTTTGAAAGGTTGTTTGTCGATGTGAAGCGTCACCGTGCGCTTTCTGGAAGAGTCTTCCTTGATTCCTGAGCGCATGCCCCGATAGATAATCCAGCGCATCAAAACGTTCATGCGACTAATGGTGGGCAATTCAAAAAAATCAAGATCATTACGAGATGCAGCCAATGTCTCAAGATGAGGAAGCCAAGTATTGACGTCCAATTGCTGGTCCTGCTCAAAAGCTACCATCACCATATGATAATCCTGAGACTTGAAGACGCTTGGAAACAATACTTCGTTTCCTTGCAGGCTCTTGCCTTTAACCTCCGGGAATGAAATAGTTGACTGAGAATCAGCATGCATGGTGGATACACTGGGCAAAAGAACAAGAACCCAAAGGGATCGTTGGCTTCGCATCAATGAGGGGATCCATGATTTAAAAAAATTATCTGACATAAGCTGGCCCAAGAATAAACCACAATCCATGTTTGAAAAGTAAGCATAAGAAAAAAGATCTACGATCGTGCCATGGGTATCCTTCCGTCCGCTGCCTTCATTGCAGTCCTTGCATCAATAGAAAATGAATGAGCTGAGGGGGAACAAACAAAATGGAAACTGCGGTATGGAATTGAAATTGAACAAGGAATAAGACGGTGTCTCTTATAATGACCACCGAAATTGTGCATGAATTGACTCCATGAAAAGTTGTATTCAGATGTTAAACATGGTGCTGGCCTTTGTGTTGTTTCGCAATATTCAGCCCGAGGATACAGCCCTTAACGGCCAAACTGCCCCGAAAAGCCCCACAACCTAGAATATTATCATTCTCGGAGGCACGCCGTCTGGCATTCTGGCGGCAAAATCTGATAAAAAAGTCATCATCCTTGAGCAGTCTTCCGTACTTGGCGGTGTTCTTTCTTCCGTTGTCATTCGGCTGGATGACTATTATTTGGCTTCGAACCGTGGAGTCATCGAATCTTTTTGACAACGAGTCCGTGTATATCACCGCAGCGAGCTGGCCAATGATCCACTGGTGAGGGCATACTTAAAAATCCTTATTTCGAGAAAAAACCGGACTATGTCACGATAGCTCATTTCCCACAGGGGGTCAGGAACGTTTCAATGTTGACCTCATGAAAAGCATGTCAGCAATCTACCGGGAGCCAAAGGCTTCCCGCATTCAAGATTGATTGATCAGCAGTATAGCCTGAGGAAATATGGGATGAAGTCGCACCCAACTCAAGCAAGGCGATAAAACTCTTCCCATTCTTTTCTGGGGCTCGCTCCTTTTAGCCAGTGGTTCGCAACCGCATGATTAGTTATCTGCTTATTATGCCGATCAAATTTGAGCCGGGTGTTCAATTTTTGAGCGATCACACCTAGACAGAAGACCTGACTCAATGGCGCGGAAACTTCAAACGGGGACAGGGTGGTTTCGATGCCTTGGCATGCCTTCAGGAAATTTTCGTAATGATTAGTTGTATTTCTCGGATAACTGAGCAAATCAGTCGAGAGATCGGCTGCTTTTTCTTTGGGGATGACCGACAAGGTGCTCCCATGTGAATGCCCCTTGAATATAAGATCCTTGCCGTAGATTTCCTTTCCAGCAGGTAATTCCTGTGCAGGCATCACACGTCCATTTACGGGATTGACATCGCGGTTGATCTTAATGTCACCATAACCTTCAGGAACCATAGGGTGGTTTTCTTTTCCATCATACCAAGTGACTTTTGTCGCTGGCATTTTGCCTCGGGCTGGGAATTTAAATTCAAGTGTGGAAGCTTGCGGGAAGATCAATGGGTTATGTCCGTCAATCCTGATGGGAGTGACTTCTTCAGGTAAACCAAGATCCAGAAATTGATGAAAGCCATCCATGATATGCGCTCCCCAATCTCCGAGGGCTCCCATACCGAAATCATACCAGCAACGCCATTGACCACGGACAAAATTCCGATGGTAATCGTGATGTTGAGCGGTCATCAGCCAGGTATCCCAATCCAGCGTATCCGGAATCGTTTGCCCCTTTGGAAAAGCAGTCATGGATGTGTCCCATCCGTGCCAACGACGCCCTCCGTTCATGTGCGCGGTTATTTCACGCACATCCTGAATGATCCCCTTTTCCACCCATGTCTTGAACTGATAATAGTTATCCTGACAGTGCCCCTGATTGCCCATCTGTGTGACAACACCGTATTTTTTGGCACCACGCATCAAAAGCTCTGACTCCTGAAAAGTGCGCGTGAGCGGTTTTTCCACGTAAACATGTTTCCCCATGGACATCGCAAGCATCGCGATTGGAAAATGTGAGAAGTCAGGCGTCCCAACCGTGACGGCATCGATGGAATCCCCCATCTGATCGAACATTTCCCTGAAATCCTGAAACTTGTCAAGATCTGGAAATGCCTTGAGGCTTTTGAGTGTATGAGGCCCCCCCATATCCACATCACAAAGAGCAACAATGTCGGCCAAACCTGTCTGGTGCATCGCACGCAGGTCACTACCGCCTTGATTACCAATTCCACAGCATGCCAGTCGCACGCGTTCACTGGGAACAACTGAGCGAGCACGAACAAGTTTCCCGTCCTTATCCCTGAGCTCGGACTGCCCGCGAATGACATGGCTGGGTAAGATGCTGATGCTGGCGAGCGTTACCAAGCCGTCCTTCAAGAAATGCCGTCGTGTTTTTTTCGCTGATGCGAAACTTGCTGAGGAAGTGCTAATCTGTTTCATACTCTCAATACCATCCACATTAATCCAAATGTAAATCAAAGGCGAGTATACATTTTGGAACCCAATGAAAACTTGAGGTTGATGCCTGGATCAGAGAATCCATTTCTCTTCTCGGAGTTCGTGCCATTCAATTGCAAATACGTGAACCGTTTTCATGCACTCTCTTGAGCGAAGTCTTTTCACGTCCCACGTTCATGAGTTGGGAGCAAGCCATGTGGAAAGCCACAGAACTAGGGAGTGCAGGTATCTCCGGAGCTTTTACTGAGGCGTGGTGAACGTTTTCCGAAATGGTCTCGCACATCAGATAGCCAGGATCCATCGGGCATGGCATAGGGGCGAAACACCTCAGTGTATCCACGTCGTTCGTTGTAGAAAAGAGCCCGGTGAAGTCCCAATTGACTGGCCTTGGTATGATCGATCAACGCCGCTGAATCGTTCGCACTCATCTGAAAAAGCACGCGCATCTCAAATTCCGAGAGTGCTTTTCGGTTTAGAAATCGTTGACTACTGTTGTAGGAATCCATCGTCGCTAAAACCCGAACCCCAAGGCTGGATCCTTCACGAATGATTCGATCCAATACGGCACCAGGCTTTGAGTCACCTTCTTCGTCATTTGCGGAAAAACTGAATTCGTCCTCGGGCCTTAGCTTCTTGAACAACTGAAGTCCAATCACGATGAAGTATATTTCGCCATGAACGGCTCCATGCTCGGCACGCTGATCCATATGGGTTTCAAGTCGCTCCATGATGTCCTCAAGTCGCTCATCCTTCAATGACCTGACTCGATGCGGCAGCATGGCGATGACCTGATCCATCATCTCACGCTTGGCAGAATGATCTGGAAAGGCATCCAGAACAATGAACTCGGCCCGATCTGAGGATTGTTGTGCCGCAAGCGAAATCAAACTACTGATGATCATTGAAAAGGCCATCTCTTCATTCTGACCGATGATCAGAAGGTTACTGCTGCTTTGCGCACCAAAGGCAGCACCTGTCGGACCCTTGATGGAATTGGGAGCCCCCAGCCAGGCGCAGGTCTCTTCTGGACCGCCGGAAGGTTCGATCCCCAGGGCGACGGCAAGGTCATGGTTATCCCTGATATCGGCGGGGGCGTTCCCCTCAAAGACCACGGGACCCGTTTCCTTCGAAGCATGGTTTTGAGCCAAGGTGCTCACCTGTTGTAGATATGTGTCTCGCTCGTCGTCATTCAGCCAGACCGTCTGGAATGGGCTGTTCCCTTCCACTGCGCCGTTTCTGTTGTTGTATATTCCTTCACCGGGACGGGAGAGAAGTCTGGGTGCAGCATTGTTCTCATCCATGATCAGATAAGAATCCGCCTCATCACATTGAAGTGCAATGCGAACCGCCATCTGGGCAAAAGTAGTGCGAGCCAGGGTGTAGGCGCCCCCCAGCGTCTGCGATCCCAGAATCACATGAATCCCGAACGCGCGCCCTTGGCGAACAATACGATCCAGCAAAACCGCTGCGTTTTGAGCCACGTGATCATCTTCGACAAAATATTCCTGAAATTCATCAATCATCAGGAGTGTGCGAGGCAGGGGCTGCGTATCCTCAGCGGAACGATACCTCGCCAGATCCTGGACCCCTTTTTCACGGAACAAGTCTCCACGCCGACGGAGTTCCTGGTCCACTCGCTCCAACACGCTGAGGCCGAATTCACGATCGCTCTCAATCGCAACCACGCGGGCATGAGGCAGTTTATGCGCAGCATAACACTTGAATTCAACGCCTTTCTTGAAATCGATGAGATAGAACTCGACCTGATCTGGACTACACCAAAGTGCAAGATTGCTGACGATGACATGAAATAAAGTTGATTTACCTGAACCAGTTTTTCCAGCAATGAGGGCATGCTGCTGAGTACCTTTACCGAGCGTCAGATACTGCAATTTCGAAGCACCTGTCCGCCCAATGGGAACCTTCAATGAAGCGCTGGTATCTTGAGTCCAGCATGCATCAGGCTTGGGAGTGATTTGCGAGAACGGAACCTCCACGCGATTCGAATCGACATTGGCTTGACCTATCTGATGGATAAGATGAACCGTGTCCTGAAATTTGACTCGATCCATCCAATTCAAATGAACGCCCGTCCATGCATGCGCCCCTAATCGATATCCCTTCTTTTGTGATTGAATCCAAACACAGTGTTCGCGCAGGTCGTGAACCACAGCGTCTTCGGACATTGCCTGACGACGGTCACGATGCAGAAGCAAGAACACCCCGCAGCGGGCCCCACTGACGGCGATATTATGTAATCTACGCAAGGCAGACTCACTGAATCCCGTGGGAAAATCGGAAACGATCAGCACATGATATTTTTCCGCGATATTGCCTGCGACTTGATTGTATTCGGCCAGCGTGTCGTATTCGTTGCGGAGATACATTTGTGTCACCTTCTCCATGTGTTCCGTCAAATCGAGCAGGCACTGTTCAATTTGATTCGATTGGGTCCAGATACGTCGATTGATCACCTGATCGTCATAATCGGCAAGGTGCATCAACCCTGCAAAGTTTTTACCCAGACCGACCGGATCGATCAGGGTAAACCTCATCCTCCCTGCAGGAGCGGTCAGCAGGAGTTCCAACGCGGTATGATTGATGGCCTCGATAATATGCTCAGGAGCTGGTCCTTCTGATTCAAACAAAACCGATTCTCCCAAGGGCATCTTGAAAACCATGGGCACTTGCAAACATGTGCCTTTTGGCAAGTGCATGCTCGAATCAACAGGAACCGATGGAGCAAATTCTTTCCAATCGATTGTGATTTGAGCAAAGCAGCCAGCCGGTTCCCCTGAAAGCGGAACTTCCCATCCCTGCGTGGATGCGGTATTCCACGTCTGTTCCAACTGCTGAACGGCTTCCCGACTTGTGTTGAGGTCTGAACACCACGCAGGAATCAATCGATTCCAATCAGAAACGACGTCTCCAATTTCTTGATCAAAACGAAGTGTGACCTCGGTTTGCAATGCCTGTAGATCCGTTTCACCTTTTTCATCCTTCTCGTGGAAAGCAAAATTTCCATCGTCCAATCCTGAGGACCTGCTCTCACTCAAGCGTTTCAGCGCAGTGGCAAGCATCGATTCATGCCGCGCCATCAAACGGTTTAGCTGGGGTAAGAGCTTGTTGAGTCCGCGTTCACATTGTTCTGTCGCCGAAACATCGGCATCAAGCCATGCGGCTTCGAGACGGCTTTCAATGGTCTGAAGAACTTCGCGTGCAGAGGCCGTGGCATCCTCGCGACTTCGATTGGCGGCAAGTTGGCATTGTTCGATCAAGCCGGTGCAATTTGAGAATGAATTCACGAAGGAGCGTGCGGCACCTCGGGCCAGGATGTAGCCCATCGCGTATACAATCATTACCAGCCCCCCCATACCCCCGAACCCCATCAAGATCCGGTTCTGAGTTGCACCAATGGCATCGGATACCTGTGGTATCAGGAATACAATCGCTCCGCCAATGCCAAGGCAACACAGGATCAGCCAGATGGAGACGAAGGAGAAGAGGCGGGCCAGAGCGTTGTGAGCGGAAAAAGAGAGAGACGATTCGAGCTCAGTCAACTGGGATTTCAATGACTCAAGCAGTGCATGCTCATCTTGGATGCTTACTTCGCCAGGAGAAGGTTGTCCTCCATCTCGCAGCCACTTCCTGAAATTACCATAACCTTTGAAAACCCTCCAACCAAGCCCACCACTACTCTCAAGACGCTGGGTCTCATTTGATAATTCAGCCGAAAAAGATTTCCCTGCATGATCCACCGATTGCAGATCAGCGTCGTGCGCACGATTGGCCTGCAAAAGTTCTTTTTGATTTTCATACTTCTGTTGACTGCGCGTTTGCTCGGCGGTCTCATTCAATGCCTTCTGCACATTCTCATAAGCATGATCAATACGAACCTTGCGCGCGGCAAAGTGGGATTCGAGTCGAATTCGCTCCTCATTCAGAGAGTCCATCGCCTTTTGTGTTTCAGCTTCAGCCTGTCGTTTGAAGCGCGCGTTTTCCAACGCAGATTTTTGCTGAATGGACTTCAATTCGCGATCGCGTGATGCGATCAATGCCTTCTCGCGAACCCCCAGCTCCTCCATGGTCTGGCGGAGCTTTTCCAAGGTCGAGATCGATTGACCTGCTGTGAGTATTTTAGCCACAATCTTTCCTCACTTTCTTCAAGATAACATCCAGCTTTTCCATCCCATGCACGGCTCGGTTCACGCTTGATTCAAGTTCCTTGATGTAGTCACGCTCGAATGTGTCCGCCTTGCTATCTTTCCAAACCGATCGCGTCCGTTCCCATGTTCGAAGGAGATCTTTGGTCAATGCCATTAATTGATTGCGTGCGTGCAAACTCATGATTCTGGCTCTCCCAACTTCTTGTTGACTTCGTTACCCCGCTGATCCGGCAAACCAGTTCCACCATCTAAAGCCTCGACTATGTCCGATCGATCCGAATCAAGCGATTTACGTCGATCCGCATAACCCTCCAAAGTACGAATGATTCGATCAAGGAGAGCGGCGCCTTGTTTCAGGTCCTGAAACATGACCGCTTGAAGTTTTTCCACTTCACGCCCCAGCGGTTCCACGTCGCTTTGATATCGACGACACCACTTTTTTACTCGATGAAGCTTTTCTTCGGCTTCCTGAAAGGCTTGCTTGGCGCGTTGAAGGGCAACTTGCTGTGCATCGCTGGAATGACGCATTTGTGAGAGCTTGGCTCCAAAGATTTCATTTCGCGTCTCCTCCAGAGCACGCCGTTTGAGACGCACTTGATGTTCCCAAAAAGGTTTTTGCTGTTCTTCTAGCCAGATCCTGTCTCTTATACACATCTGACGCTGCCGACGAGCGATCTAGTGTAG
>OLHY01000262.1_pt1 | contig 18744 bp, 38 predicted proteins | sample 1609411 | NCBI WGS metagenome assembly OLHY01 (sample SAMN05416817, study PRJEB24817) | seawater metagenome | isolation source: Sea water | place: Canada:Atlantic | collected 2013-07
GAGATTGCCTCTTGTCTCGTGGGCTCGGAGATGTGTATAAGAGACAGCTATTGTTTTATCTTTTGGCATATTTATTTCTTTTTACTTTTAGCGTAGTTAGGGTCTTTACAATATTTACTTGCTGCCATATTCGCATACGCTGATGGGTACTTATCAAATGTTCTCTTTGCCCATGCAATACCTGCAGGACAAATCTTATTTCCTTTGGTTCTACCTTTCTTTGCCATTACTTTTATTAAAATTATAAATTACTTTTTACCACACTTAGCGTAAACACTATTTGCTATCTGCTTGTTCGATGGTAGTCCAAATTTTTCTGGTTTACCTTTCATGCTTTTGTTTGCTTGAGTAAAATAAGGTTTTAATTTTTTCATGCTTTCTTAGTTTTAGGTGATAGACCTTGAAGCCCTTGAAGCCCTTGAAGACCTATTATTTTAGTATACTTGTCTGACACTCTTTTTCTACTAGTCTCTTTCCTCTTCTTTTTAACTGCTGCTCTTTTTGCCTTTCTGTTTGCAATTGCCTCAGAGGTAAGCTTCTTGTTTTGTGATTTTAAATCAGCTATCGCATTAGCAGTGCTTTGCCTAAAAGTTGAGGTCTCGTTCTCTTTCTTTTTAGCAGCAACAACCTTTTTTTCTTCGTCAGTCATAATTTGTATCTTTACAACAAAGTTACTAAATTAAATTTTATGCAATCAGACTACTTAAAGTATTGGAGGGTAGTGCGTCAGTTTATAAAAGCAAAACATGGACTAACACAAGCAGACCTTGACATCTTACTATTTTTAAAATCAGAACAATACTTTTCAAAAGATAAATTTAAAGAGTTCGATGAATTAATAAGTTGGAATAAGAACAGGTTTGAAAATCTAAGACAGGCAGGTTGGATTGAGGTCTTTAGAAAAAGAATGGGAAAAAGAAAAGCTCTATATCAACTTTCTACAAAAGGAAAAAGGGTCACCACATCAATATACAAATACCTCAATGGGAAGGAAATTCCTACAAGTAATGATGGCAACCCTATGTTTCTTAGAAACGTGTCATACACCGATAAGGTGTATCGAAATTTTATAACAGAAATGAACGCTTTTACAAGACAACAACGACATCAGACTCAGAAATAACTGTGTGCTGAGTTCCGTTAATTACCATTTTGTAGCCTGCCCTTGAGTCGTAGTATATCTCATCAGCAGTGTTTACCACACCCACATCTGTACCAGGCATGACAACCACACCCTTCTTGTATCTCAAGTCTTTGGTGTCTTCGCTAGTTAAAAGTATTCCTGACTCTGTGCTGATCTCTTCTTTGATTTCATCAATCACGATGTATTTTCCTATTGGCTTCATTCGCTTTCGTATGTTCTAGCCATTGTAATAATGGCATTGGTTGATAAAATAGTTACTGCAACAGACACTGCATTTTGAAGAGCCGACCTAGTTACCTTGGTAGGGTCAATAACACCCATCTCTATCAGGTTACCATACTCCTTGGTTTTTAGATTGTATCCGAAATCAAATCCACTAAGGTAGTGGTCTTTGAGAATATCATCAGGCTTTAGTCCAGCATTTATAAGTATCTGTTTCCATGGAGATTGCAATGCATGGTATAAAATATCTTTAGCTATATTAAGCTCTAGTGGGTCAGAAATATTTTGTTTTTGAAAAGAAACCTTAGATAATGCCATACCTGCTCCTGGAAGTATCCCTTCCTCTAAAGCTGAACGTACTGCACACACTGCATCGTCTACCCTGTCATACAACTCCTTCTGTTCAAGGTCTGTGTTACCTCCTACATGGATAACTCCTATCCCTCCTGTTAAGGAGGCGATTCGCTGCAGAATAAAATCCTTGTCGTGCTTCTGCTTGGTTACTTTATGTGCATCCCATAACTCAGCTACCCTTTGGTCCACATCCTTGTTTTCCTCAGCCTCGCTTAAAATTACAGAAGAGTCTCTCCCAACTATCACCCTGGAAGCAAACCCTAAGTCTGTAAATTCAATGAGGCTTAAATCGTCACCTGTCTTTTCCGAAAAGTATGTAGCTCCTACTGAAACTGCAATGTCCTGCATCAGCTCATGCTGACGATATCCAAAGTTTGGTGGTGGAATTGTACATAAATGTAAATCCCTCTTCTGAACATTGGCAGCCAAAGTGGCTATCACATTAGTAGTACATGGCGATATAATTAATAATTTTTTCTTATCTTGTATGATTGGTTTCAACACTCTCTCTATCTGAAGTATGTTACTGATCTCTGCATCACATACTAGTATATGCACGTCATCCAATATACACTCGTCTTTCTTTTGGTGGTTGATAAACATCGGTGACGAATATCCCTTATCTATCTTAATACCTTTCGTGGTTTCATAAAAAGTCTCTGGTGTCGGTGAGTTCTCCACAGTGACTATGCCGTTCTTGCCAACATCGTTGTAGCAGTCAGAGATTATCTTACCAATGACCCTGTCATTATTGGCTGATATAGTTGCTACATCAACTAACCTCTTCTTTGTTACCTTCTTACTTTCTTTCTTTAAGGACTTAACCAACCCTTCAGTCTCACTTGCTAGATGTCTTAGAACTTCTGTCTTATTGACATCACTAGTAATCCTTTGCAAACCCTCCTTAACTAATGCTTCTGTCAATACTATAGCAGTAGTAGTTCCATCACCTGCTGAGGTAGCAGTTCTCGATGACGCTTCTTTCATCATCTTTACGGCAAGGTTACCTACAGGGTCTGCCATATCATAACTCTTAGCTACAGTAACACCATCCTTGGTGACTGTCATTCCATGCGTGTGATGAGGTGATTCAATTATTACTGTCTGACCCATAGGTCCTAGTGTGCTCTTAACTGCACTCGATATCATAGAGATACCCTGAAGAAGTTTCTTTTGTGAGTCTACACCTATCGTAAGTTCTTTAGGTGAATACCCTCCCATTGGATTATTCATTTGATTTGATTTAAATGTTATACATACAAAGATACAACAATTATTCCATTTTAAAACCTGTGACAAGGTGACAAACTTTTTTCTCTATATATATATATATATTTTCCTCCTTTTATAATTATTAATCCCTATACGACCCTTTTAAATTGTCACAAACTATCACCAACTTGATAATCAAATAGTTAAGTATTTAAATTCGTCACAAAACTGTCATTTATTTGTCACAATAATATAGTAATCTTTATAATTCTGTCACAATAAAACAAAAAAAGAGGCAACTATAAAGTCACCCCTTAAAACAAAACAGTAAATATTACTTTAAAAATTTCTTAATTGCTTGTTTCATTTCTTTTCTGTCATCAGCAAGTTCAATACCCAATGCAATATCTTGAGTTATGCTTCTTTGCTTGTTAGCCTTGCGTAACATAGCAGCTTGTGATATACCAGAAATACCTACAGGGCGATCATTAATTAATCTCCCATCTTTCATTGTTAATCCATCCATGGTTCTTAATTTTTAAATTATACGTATATCCCAAAGGTACAAAATTTTATTAGATAGGTGCAGTGTTTGGGTTATATGATATGATGAAGACGCACCCCCCCAGAGAAAACCGATTTTTTTTGCTCGCCATTTCACGTTTTTGTTTCGTTGTTTCTGATTTTTTTAGCTTTTAGTTGAGGTGGGTCAATCCCTTGCCACCACTACGATTGTCGCAGGTTTAACCCTTGCATCAATCTGCGTGGAACTCCCAATCTGATGAAAGGCAACTACCTTCACACCCATCAGAGCAGAGACATAAGAGAACTAAAGAACTTTAAACTCTTAAAGTATTGAGATGATTAGAGACATCTCATAACCTCTGTCCCTCTGTGATTTTGCGTAAACATTTCGAGATAGTCAGCATCTCGCAATCCCTTTGTTAGCCTATGTTCAGATAGGTCAAAAACAAAAGACAATTACTCAGATGAATAAATCACAAATATTAGACAGATATTAGACGAAAATTCACTATATTGTCGTGGGAATAGTCCTATAACACAAGTAAAAACATAAATACTTGAAAATCACAGAATTATGAAGAACAACAAGATTACAATCGAATTTGAGAATTGGTTTAAAGGTGACGATGTCATTCAACTATCGAAAGATGGAGTAACCTTTTGGACAAGTCAAGATGCTCAATACCGAAACAAGTTGTACACCAAGCAAGATGCTTGGAGCTACTATCAGAAAGAATTTATTAATCAGTAAACCAATTAGAACTATGAACAGAATACTCAAACACATTGTATTGCCGAGTGGATTACACGCATTACAGACGAGGCAAGATGACACCAACGTCATCAGAACAGAAATCTTCACTGAAGAGGAATACCAACACTTTACGTGGTGGAACAGAACTAAATTTAAACTTAACCTTTTAACCTTAAACAACTAGAAATTATGAACGCAGAAGTATTAATAGATTATGCAGAAATGCAAGGAGAAACATTCAGAGTACACGAATGTAGAGATGAATTGGTGACATTGAGAGTCCCATATAAATTCAGAAATGATGGCTACAGATTAGTAAACTTTACCTTGAACGAGGTTAGGTTATGTATCGAAGGAAATCACGTTTCAGTCTACAGAAATCAAGGAGTTAGATATGGCAATTGGATTGGTTATAAGCAAGGGAAAGGATATGCTTTGTCTTACGAAATGCCTAACGGCAGAGAGTTTATAAACATATGCAAAAACCCATACAAATTGGATGAGTATACCACAATGCCGACACAAAAATTTATATCAACATTTAAAAACAATTAGAATTATGAAGACAATTAAGCAATCAGTATTTAGAGAATTATCGAACAGATTTGGTGACAATGAGTTCACTAGAAAAGACATCCAAAAAGCCGTTTGGAATGCTCAAGGATTTAACGCAGATGAGTTCACCTACAGACAAGGTTACTACGGCATCAACATCAAGAATTGGAATGACTATGAACGTCTAATTGAAAGGCAATCAAGAGGTCGCTATGAGTTGACCAAAGTCGGCAAGAAGTTCGCTACCTGCAGTTATGAAGATGGAGTTGCCTTGATACGTGAGAACAACAAGAACGTGCTTGAAAGACGCAAGGCTGAAAGAGAGGCTAATAGAAAGGCTACACCACCTCATATCCTTCACGCAAACAAGTTCCAACACTTGAGTGGACTGACCATCACTAGAGTTCGTTATATGACTCCTGAAGAGGTGGAGCATTTAGGTTGGTACAATAGTTCCATAGTCTTTGAGATGAGTGATGGAAGTTTATTGTTTCCACAGATGGATGATGAAGGAAATGATGGTGGAGCAATGTCACATATTTCTGAACGAGGGATGGTTACAATCTACACGATTTAGTCCTCCAAAACACCAAAACCAGTATTCGCCTCACTATGAAAATAGTGGGGTTTTGGTGGTGAAAACACTGAAGTTTTCACTTAAAAACAATTAGAAAATGAGTAAAAATTTAAACAACGACCAAAGGATCAAACGAGGTCACAAAGACGTAAAAGGTCTTGGAACACTAGCATCAACTATCCTAGTAATTGAGTTGCAACAACTCATCGAGCAGAGGGTAAAACAGGTGCAAAAAATCACGAGTGGAGCAAGAGTAAATCCGTTCGTATCAAACCAAGCCGTAGTGAAAGTATTAGAAACATTTATTAACCCAATTAACAATTAGAAATTATGACTACAGAACAAATTTTAGACCAACTACACGAGAACACGATTCACGCAATCCAAGTCGAACTGCTTGAGATTCTTCAAGCCAATGACCTTGCAAATAATGGAGAGGCACTGAACGAAACCGACTACGAGTTTATGAATATGCTACTAAAAAAGTTCTTCAACAAAACACACTATCAGAAGGCTTACTATCTGTTTGGAGATGGTGCAGTTCAGATATTTGATGATGAAGGAGTAGATGCCTTAATTGAGGCTTACGAAGACAACGAAGTTGGATACCTTACTTATTGCTTTGACCAAAGCAAAGATACACCTACAGACCTCTTGTATGAGTCTCAAGGGATGAATGACTTTTCCCTAATAACTGAAGAAGAATATAATAAATTAAATCAATAGAATTATGACTACAAAAATCAAATTAAGAAGTGGATTTCCAAAGGGATATCTACCACAAGGAATTACCTACAAGAACTACACAATGCTTGTAGCAATCGCTAACTATTCTGACAACGGCTCTTGTTGTGGAACTGCTCACACTCTCATCGAGGAGGTTGCATCCATAGAACGCAAGGAGCAACTTGTAGATGGGTTAGGAGGCTTTATGACTGCCGTTTGCAGAGGCACGTTTACAGAGGCTTGGAAAAGAGCAGACCACTCTAATCGCAAGGCACTAATCGAGGGACTAACCAATAACGAGATAGAGCTATGATACAGACAACAGAAGATTTTTGGAAGGCTACCACATGGAATGCTATAGAAGGGCTTACGATACCATTTGATGACGTTTATGCGATACTTGATGAGAATCGTGGTGAGGTAGAAGAACATAGCTTTATACTACGAGGTAATCCATACGAAAGGATGAGTTACAACGATAGACTCAGCTACACCCTTAACTTACTATCAAAACGTAAGTTTCTATTATACCTAGACAAGTATGGTAACATATATAATGGAGTAGTAATGTAGAGGAACAACCTCAACCTCATCAAATGCCTTGCACAGAAATGTGCGAGGTTTTGGTGGTACAAGGCGATATTGCCTTGCATTTAAAACAATTAGAACGATGGCAAAAGCAATCACAGATTACACCTTAGATGGTGATGGAACACTGACAACATTTGTCGGTAAAGAAGTACACAATGTTATGTATAATGTAGACACCTTTTTTGAGGCTCAGATGCATATCAGTGAACAGAACAATGAACTATTTAACAAACATTTATTAATCAGAAACAATTAGAATTATGAAGAATTATTACAGAGAATTAAGACACAATCCACCAACACTAGAGGTGGTAAAAAATCCAAAGAGAGTAACACTAAAAATGGTTGCGTGTATGTGCGACAATCGTTCAGAAATCAAGTTTATAAAGACAGAAGATTTTTGGAGGGTATGGTCAGTTCTTCCGAGTGGAATGGGCAACGCAATGAGCAACTATCAGTTCGGTTGTGGTGCTTCTGGTGGTGGCTTTAAAGCTAGTGCTGATGACCTATGTTGGATGGCTGAAGAAGGCGATTGGGATGGAATCCTAAAGACCATTAATAGTGGAACGGCAGTAATAGAAAAAGTAAGAAGTTTATAACCATTAAAACAATTAGAAATTATGAAAAAAGTATTAGTATTATTAATCGTGTTAGTGTTGTGCAGTTCTTGTGCATCAACTACAAATTGTTCAACCAAATCCATCAACCGAAATAGTGGTTGGATTATAAACAGATAGAAATTATGACAGAATTAGAAAAAGCAATTGTTAACGCAACTACAAAGAGAACTATAAATAAAGAGAAAATAGTTACCTACGATGACACACGAGATGTAGCCATCAGAATAGTAGATTACCTAATCGACAATGAATTTATAAAGTATGAAGAAGGAGATTATCCCTTTGAAATTCAAGACGAAATACACGATGAGGTAAATTCCTTGCTAGGTCTCAAGCAAGATGAAGTAGAACAAATTATAATAACCAATAAAAACAATTAGAAAGATGAAACAGATTATCAGAAAAAAGAATTTCCAACCAACGTTGGAATCAAGAGAATGTACAATAGTAGAAGTAAACCACATATGGCATCAGCCATCAGACCGATGGATATACATCGAGAAACACGAAGATAATTGGATTGGCTTAAACTTTATGCAAGGCGATGAGTACGAACTATTCAAGGAAGAATACTGCGTTGAAGATAGGGCATTGAGTACGTTCTTTGATGAGATGAAAAATGATGAACTACCTTTTGATCTTCAACTCCAAGAAGATGGAGATGTAGAATACATCGATAAAATCATATGGATATTTTATAAAGCAAAGGCAAGTATACTTAACTTTTCAAGCCTATGAAAGCGACCTTAAAATTTAAGACTGACAGAGGTACAGATTGGTATCTTACTAAAGAGTTTGCTGACAAGAAACATATGGATAATTTTATTGGATACATATGTAGGACAAAGGAGGGATACTCTCTAGATGAGGTATTTCCAGAATAACAAAAGTGGGATGCGTAGACGCACTTGTATGGAGCAAAACCATATCCCACATCTAACTAGGATAAAGTCCCTTCCGACTAAAATGGGCGATTTAAATTATGAGTGAAATGGAACAAGAAAAAATCGTAAGCCTCAATGCAGACAAATCCTTGCGTAGAGCATTGGACATCAAAGAGGCTAAAGACCTTTTAAAAAGAGAAGGATTAGAAATTATGAGTAAAAAAGAATTAATTAAAAAAATTGAATGGATTATAGAAGGTTTGGAAGTAGGAGATAATATTTTCAAAGTAGTCCAAGATATAGATAAATTAATAAAAGAAGAGAAAAACCAAAACAATTAGAATTATGAGTGAAAAAATATTAGTAAGCGATAGTAGATTTCTAGAATGTGTAGATGAAATGGCTACACAAATCACCGAAATGAATTTTGGTGAAGAAACTTACATAGAACTAAAAAGTGATTTGGATAACCACGTTAGAATGTGTTTTACAGATGAGGCACAAGACTTTTATAATGACAAATTTGATGAGTATGAAACATTAATCAACAACACATTAAATGTGTGGAATAAACAGAGAGAATTATGAGTACAGAAAACACGTTCAACATCTACCATTATAGTGATGGGATGACAAGAAAGTACGGCAATGAAAACAACCTAGAAATAGAAGATGCCGTAGAAAATTTGATTTACTACGATATTGTAAGTAGTAAATATTCAGAAGAAGAACTGCAAGATAAACTTGAAGAAATGCAGTCTGATTTTTGGATTGGGAGTAGATGGTATGAAATTAAAATATCCAAAAACAACTCAAGACATGGAGAATAAACTATTAGAATTATTCGCAGGTTCTAGAAGTGTTGGCAAGGAGGCAGAGAAGTTAGGATACGAAGTATTTTCATCTGACATCAATGAGTTCGATGGGATCGATTACGCAGTTGACATCAACAAGTTTGATGTATCAAGAGTGCCATTCATCCCATCAGTCATATGGGCATCTCCACCTTGTACATATTTCTCTGTTGCTAGTATTGGCAAACATTGGAATAAAGACCACACACCGAAGTCAGAGAACGCACTTAAAGGTGTGGAGTATGTTCAGTCTACCTTGAATATAATTGAACACTTTAAAAGGCTTAATCCAAGCCTAAAGTTTTTTATAGAGAATCCAAGAGGAAAGCTACGCAAATTAAGTGTGGTCCAGGCGTTGCCAAGAACAACGATATGGTACTGCACCTATGGAGATTCTAGGGCAAAACCCACAGACATTTGGAGCAACTTTATCTACGGATTGGATAATCCAAACGGATGGATTCCTAGAGCAGAGTGTCACAATGGTAACAAGAATTGCCATCACGAGCCTGCACCGAGAGGAAGTCAAAGTGGAACTCAAGGTCGGAAGGGTAACTACGAGAGGTCGAAGATACCATCGGAACTATGCAAGGAAGTAATGTTAAAATGTAAATTATGAAGATACTAGTAGGATGTGAGGAATCACAAGCCGTAACCATAGAGTTACGCAAGTTAGGTCACGAGGCATTCAGTTGCGATGTGATGGAGAGTAGTGGAGGATATCCACAATGGCACATACAAGGCGATTTATTAAAGGAGTTGCACAAGGGTTGGGATATGCTTATTGCATTCCCACCTTGCACTCATTTAGCCGTTAGTGGTGCTAGACACTTTGAGCAGAAGATTAAGGATGGTAGGCAACAACAAGGTATAGACTTTTTTATGGAGATGATTAACGCACCCATAGATAAGATATGCGTAGAAAATCCTATTGGAATTATGAGTACAAAGTACCGAAAGCCTAGCCAAATAATCCAACCTTGGATGTTTGGAGATAAGGCTCAAAAGAGTACGTGCCTATGGCTTAAAAACCTACCTCTACTTGTTCCAACGAATATTGTAGAAAAAGGCGAGTTCATAGAATTCGTAAGCAAAAAGGGAGTCAAGAAAAGGCAACCGAAGTGGTACTTTGATGCACTAATAAATTCAAAAAATGCATCGGAGAGATCAAAGCTACGAAGTAAAACATTCAAGGGAATAGCCAAAGCTATGGCTACCCAATTTACAATTATTAACCAAAAACAATTAGAATTATGACAATCGAAAAATTATTAAGTGAGCCAATAGTGTTTGTTTACTCGGAAACGGATGACGCATCAGCGACATACGAATTTAATTACGAAGAAGTAAAACAAGTTATTGAGGCACACAATGAAGATTTTGACACGAACTACAAAACCATCGCAGAATTTAATGATGGCGAAGAGTATAGAAAAATAAATATTAATCAATTAAATAAATTAGAATTATGATAAGTAAATTAACTGGAAAATGGTATTTAAGAAAAAGATTCTTCGGAGGGTATGATGTTTACGTTGAAGTGAAAAAGTTTGACTACCCTATTCCATACTACAGAAAAATAAAGGCTGAAGAAGAAATAGAATTATATAAATTAAACAATAAATTATTATGAGAAAATTAGACATCTGTAGTTAATTAAAACAACCATTTATTTATTAAGCCTATGCATTGATTTGTATAGGCTTTTTTATTGATACAATTCGCTGATTCTTTCTAGTTTTTGTGCAATAAGTTTCTTATATTTGTCTAAATTAAATCAAATTATGAAGAAAATGAAACTTACTGTCCACCTCTACTATGGAGGGGAGCATCCAGCAGAAACCAAATACACTAATGATATAAATCAAGCTAGGAGATGGGTAGCCGATGCCGAGCATGGCGAGATTGTTAACTCTCAAAACATATCAGTAGAATGAAGTACACACTCTTTAACAAGTTAGCCACAGAAGTGTCGGTGGCATTTGGGATGGAAGAAAAATATTTATTCCAAAAAAACAAAAAAGCATCTATAGTAGACGCAAGATACTTATTATATTACCTATGTTTAGAAAACAAAATACCACTTACAAACATACAAAAGTATATGGATAACAGAGGATACCAAATAGTTCACTCCACCATACACTATGGAATAAAGAGGGTTAACGAAAAGGTTTCTGAAGATAAAGATTATCAAATTGTTATAGATAGAATTAATAGTTTATGTACAATTTAGGTGAGTTATTTTACCAAGCAGAAGATGACTATCATTCAAAACCTTTGCATGACAAGGAAGTCAAGTCTTATATGTGTCATGGATTTAAAATAATCAAAGAATTATATTCAGACAAGGTGTCTATAATAGACATGACAAAGGGTGGGGACTATTACCAGGAAATAAATTGCGATGAATATAAATATTTCAAAACGTTAGGTTGGAAAAGAGCAATATATGTCTTATATTTGTCTAATTGTCGTGCAAAACTATCAAAATTAGAAAGTCGAATACAGAATGCTTTGGTTAATAATGATAGTATAAAGACAATCAGAAAACTTAAAGCTAGTAGAGAACAAATCTTACGAAACTTTAATAAAGTAAAAATCAAGTTAAATTAAATTAAATTAAATTATGAGCAAAACAGAAAAATCAGTTTTTGAAACTCTCTCGGCTATCAATGTCAATGACAAGGTCGAGAAAAAAAATGGATTAACTTACCTCTCTTGGGCTTGGGCATGGGCAGAGGTAAAGAAGACCTACCCTAGTGCAACGTACAAGGTCGTGAAAGACGAGGCAACCAATATGCCATTTGTATTTGATCCAAGCATGGGTTATATGTGTAGCACAGAAGTCACCATTAAAGGTGAAACATTAGAGATGTGGCTACCAGTTATGGATGGAGCAAACAAGGCTATGAAGTTGGAGGCATATGAGTACACCACAAGATACGGAAATAAGTCTGTACAAGGTGCTAGTATGTTTGACATCAACAAGACAATTATGAGGTGTCTTGTAAAGAACTTAGCTATGTTTGGACTAGGTCACTATATCTATGCAGGTGAAGACTTACCACAAGATGATAAAAGTGTAGCTGAGAAGTTAGCTACTCCAAAAAAGGTAGAGCCTAAAAAAACTGCACCTAAGAAAGCAGAGCCTAAGAAGACTACTACAATCAAGCTAGATATCGGTGATGATAATTGGGATAAGGTTTTGAAGTATGTCATAGCAAATAAAGAGTTAGGATTAAAGAAGATAGGTGAGAACTTACTTACTAAGTATAGTATGAGTGCAAAGGTTAAAAAAGAAATCGCTAAATCCATATAAGATATGTCAGAAAAAATAATCAAACAACTTAAAGACGATAAGGAATATTACGGAGGGATAGGCAAAAACTATCTCTCCAATAGTGATATTGGAGCATTACTTTCAAACCCAAAAGAATTTGGGATACAGAAAGATGACAACATAAATTTTGCAAAAGGAAGACTATTTCACCACTTAATCTTAGAGCCAGAAAAAGTTAAAGATTGGAACGCAGTAGATGTGTCAAGCAGAAACACAAAGAAATACAAGGAAATCTTAGCCGAGTCTGAAGAGCCATTCCTTTTGCTACAGAAAGAGTATGATGACATCACAGAACTTGCAAAGGTTATGACGTCAAACTTAGACTTTTACGATATGATATATGCTGATGGTAATAAGTTTGAAGTGCCAGCAATTGGAGAGATCGGAGGAGTAATGTGGAAAGGTAAAGCAGATATAGTTTGTGATGACTGCTTGATTGATATAAAAACTACAAGTGACATAAATAAATTTATTTATAGTGCATCAAACTACAACTACGATAGCCAAGCATACGTATACCATACATTGTTTGGTAAGCCTCTTAAATTTCTAGTAATAGACAAGAGTAATGGTCAATTAGGGATATTTGAAACTACGGCAGACTTTATAGAAAAAGGTGCAGTAAAAGTTCAGAAAGCAATCGATGTGTACAATAAATTTTTTCACGATATCAATGCTACGGATGATATAAACCAATACTATCGTCATGTGGAGCTTTTTTAAAAAACTAAATAAATCTTCTAACATTATGTACTTACAAGTTCCAAAAGTATGTAAGACCAGGAGGGATAAGAACTTACTTATCGAAGAAACATTAAAACATTTGGAACGTAACATTAAAATTAATCAATAAATGGAATTATCAGTAATTGGAAAAATCACAAAAGTATTACCACCACAAAGTGGTACATCAAAAGCAGGAAATGCCTGGACTAAGCAACTTTTTTTAATTGACAACGGAGAAACATACAACAACTTGTTTTGCTTTGAGTTGTTTAAAGACGAAAAGGTGCAACAATTTAATCAATATAACAATGTAGGAGATGTTGTCAAGGTTGAGTTTAACGTAAACTGCAACGAGTACAATGGGAAGTATTATACAAGCCTACAAGCATGGAAGGTATCTAAATTTGATGAGGTTGAGGCTGATCTATCTAATATAGAGGTAAATGAGCCAGAGGTTGTAGGAGAAGAAGATGGTGAAGTGCCATTCTAAAACTATAATTAAAAATAAATAGGGAGATTTATGTCTCCCTTTTTTTACCTCTTGTGTGTGACGAATATGACAGAAAAAGAATCTCTATATATATATATACTTTTTATATATTTATTATTTTTATTCCCTATACGATAGTAATAAATTGTCACAAACTGTCACAAAGCTAATAATCAATAAGTTACGAAAATAAAAACGACATAAAAACGACACAGAAATGACACAGAATATCACAATATTCAGAAATATAAAGGAAACAGATACTCCTTTCTATGTTAACATAGATAAAATACTTGATAGAATTAAGAATGGGAAGTCTAAAGACTTAGTTAAAAACATTAGAAAAGAAAAAGACAAGACCCATAGAAACGAACTTAAAAAGAAATTACCAGCAATATGTTTTTCAGGAAAATTTACCAACAGAAAAGACTCTTCATTAAATGAGCATAGTGGTTTTATATGTCTAGATTTTGATGGATATGAAAAGCAAAAAACTATGATATCTGAAAAACAAAAACTAACAAAAGATAAGTACACTTATTCTGTTTTTGTTTCACCAAGTGGTAATGGATTGAAAGTAATTGTTAAGATACCACAAGATGTAGAAAACCATATAAACTATTTTATAGCACTAGAAAAATACTACGAGTCAAAATACTTTGACAAGACTTGCAAGAATGTAAGTAGGGTTTGTTATGAGTCTTATGATCCATTACTATTTTTAAATAAGAACTCATCTGTATGGGATGAAGTTGCAGAAATTGAGTATAAAGAGTTTACCTCATCAGATTCACCAACAATACCTATCACAGATGAAAATAAAATAGTTGAAATACTAGTTAAATGGTGGACAAAAAAGTACCCAATGACCGAAGGTCAGCGAAATCAAAATGTATATGTTTTAGCTATGGCATTTAATGATTATGGTGTACAACCATCTTTAGCAGGATACATTTTAAATCAGTATTCAACTAAAGATTTTAATCAGAAAGAAATTAAAAGAACAATAGATTCAGCTTACTCCAACAGACAAAACTTTGGAACTAAGTATTACGAAGATGATGTAGCAATAAGTAAAATAAAACAACAACTAAGAAGAGGAGTACCAAAAAAAGAGATTCGTCAGCAATTTGAAGATACGGCTATTGGTGGCGATGTGGTTAATGCCGTTATACACAAAGTTGAAGATGAAAATAGCAAGTACATATTTTGGACTAAAAGTGATAAAGGAGTTGTTAAGATTGTTCACATAGAATTTAAAAGATTTTTAGAAGACAAAGGATTTTTTAAATTTTGCCCAGAGGGAAGTAAAAATTATGTGTTTGTAAAACGAGAAAGTAATTTAGTGGATCACACATCAGAAAAAGAAATAAAAGATTTTGTTCTTTCTCATCTACTTACCCTTGATGATATTAGTATATACAATTACTTTGCAGATTCAGTTAGGTTTTTTAGGGAAGAGTTTTTAACACTACTAGAAACAATTGACATATTTTTTATTGAAGATACTAAGTATTCTGCTTATCTGTACTATAATAATTGTGCAGTTGAGATTACTAAAAATTCTGTAAAAATAATGGAGTATTCAGACTTAGAGGGTTATGTTTGGAGAGACCATATTATTGATAGAAAATTTAAAATATGTGAAGTTGGTAATTGTACATATCAAACGTTTGTAAAAAATATTTGTGGAGGCGAACAAGAGCAGAAGAGAATTAAGACTATGGAAAGCACCATTGGATTTATGCTTCATGCTCACAAAAATTTAAGCTATTGTCCTGCTATTATATTAAATGACGAGGTTATAACAGACACACCTGAAGGTGGAACTGGTAAAGGAATATTTATGAAGGCAATATCACATATGAAAAAGGTTGTGACTATCGATGGAAAGTCGTTTGCTTTTGAACGTTCCTTTGCGTATCAGTTAGTATCAGCAGATACACAGATACTTGTGTTTGATGATGTTAAAAAATACTTTGATTTTGAAAGGTTGTTTTCTGTTGTTACAGAAGGCATGACTTTGGAGAAGAAAAATAAAGATGCTATCTCTATACCATTCAGTAAGTCTCCAAAGATAGCCATCACAACTAACTATGCAATTAAAGGTAGTGGTAATTCATTTGCTCGCAGAAAGTGGGAGGTTGAATTAAGTCAACACTATAATAAAAATCGTACCCCATTAGATGAGTTTGGTAAACTAATGTTTGGAGATTGGGATGATGCAGAGTGGTGTCAGTTTGATAACTATATGATTCAAAACCTACAACTATACCTTGGGAAAGGATTACTAAAATCTCATTCTGTAAACCAAGAGATAAGAAACCTAGGTGTTGAAACAAGCCATGAGTTTTTAGAGTGGTGTGGTCTGATTGAGGGAGAGATGGATAATCTATTGGTTGCAAAAAACAGAAAAAGCTACAAGCAAACTCTATATGTAGAATTTACATCTGAATACCCAGACTATGCACCCAAATCTAAGATGTCTATAACAAGAAACAGATTCTACAAGTGGCTCGTTGCATATGCTAATTACAAATTTGGTTGTACTCCAGAGGAGGGTAGAGATCGAGATGGAAGATGGATTCGATTCAGAGGTAAAGAAGAACTAGAAGTACAAGGTAAATTAATGTAAGGTATGATTGAATTTAGAGACTATCAAAAGAATATTATCAGTCAAGGAACTGAGATTCTAAAAGACAATGGATTCTTATATCTTGCAATGGAAGTCCGAACTGGAAAGACTTTAACAAGTTTAGGTATTGCCGAAGAGATGGGTGTGGAACACGTATTGTTCCTTACTAAAAAGAAAGCTATATCATCTATTGTAGGTGATTATGACCTTATGTGTCCTACATCTTTTATATTGTTTACTATAAACTACGAGAGTATGCATAAGCTACCACAGAATATTAAGTGGGACATTGTTGTTATTGACGAGGCTCATAGTTTAGGTGCGATACCTAAACCTAATAAACGTGCTAAGGATGTAAAGGCATTAATCAAAAAAAACAAGAGTAAAGTAATTCTGATGTCAGGAACACCTACACCTGAGTCTTACAGTCAAATGTATCACCAGGTGTATGGTATTCCAAATAATCCATTTAGAGAGTATGTAAGCTTCTATAAATTTGCAAAGGACTATGTAGATGTTAGACAGAGAAAAATAAACTCTATGATGATTAATGATTACTCTAGAGGACTTGAAACTATAGTTGACAAGATGAATCCATACACGATTAGATTTACTCAGAAAGAGGCAGGATTTGAGAACGATATAATTGAAGAAGTATTGGAAGTTGATATGAGTGAATTGACTTATAGCTTAACATCTAAGCTAAAAAAAGATTTAGTTGTTGAAGGTAATGAAGATGTGATACTTGCTGATACACCAGTTAAGCTTATGATGAAGCTTCACCAAATGTATAGTGGAACAGTTAAGTTTGAGAGTGGAAACTCTATGATATTAGATTTAAATAAAGCACAATTTATTTATGATAACTTTTGCTTATCAAAGGTTGGAATATTTTATAAGTTTAAAGAAGAGCTGAATGCATTGAAGAGTGTTTATGGAGACCAGTTATGTACAGAGCTTGAAGAGTTTAATTCTACAGAAAAGACCATAGCACTACAGATTGTGAGTGGTAGGGAGGGGATAAGTTTACGTAATGCAGACTTTCTTGTTTACTACAATATAGACTTTAGTGCAACAAGTTATTGGCAGAGTCGTGACCGAATGACAACCAAAGATAGTAAACTAAGTAAGGTTTATTGGGTGTTTGCAAAGGATGGAATTGAGAAAGAAATATACAAATCAGTAGTTCAAAAGAAGGATTATACGCTTAAACACTTCAAAAAAGATTTACTAACTTTAAATTAAATTATGAGAACTAAAGCAGGTGAATTTAGACAAGATAGTTATGATGCAAATGATAAGTTTGCAATTAATAAAATACAAAAATATTTATTAAAAAAGAATTTCATTATAAAAGAAAAAGACCAGGAAGATTTTGATATAGATATAATTGCACATAAAGATGGATTAAAATATAGAATAGAAGCAGAAGTTAAAAATACTTTTTTTACTGATTTAGATAGTTTTCCATTTAATACAGTTTCTTTTTTAGGTAGGAAAAAAAAATATTCTAATGAAGGATTATTTTATTATTTTTTGTTGTGTAAAAAAAACAATTCATTTTTATATTGTACAAGTGATATTATTTATCAAGAAAAGTATAAAGAAATAAAAGAAGTTAACACAGTTCAACGTTTTGGAACTGATGTATTCTATAGAGTACCAAAGCAATTGTGTAACTTTAGAACGTTTTAATGACAGAACAACGTATACAAGGTAAGAGAATTAAACAATTAGAGTCAGAGGGTTACTATGTAATCAAGCTTATTAAGACCAATAAGAACGGCATCCCTGATCTAATTGCAGTTCACCCAGAGGGTAAGATACTTTTCAGTGAGATAAAAAAAGAAGGTGGGAAGTTGTCGGAGTTACAAAAATATAGAATAAAAGAATTAGAAAAACATGGATTTAGAACTGAAGTTTACAGAGGATAGAGATATATTATTAAAAAACTATGGTGTGACATTTTATGTTGCAACATACTTAAATGAGTTGCCATTTAATCTTAGAGTTAAAGTTAATAATGCTCTTGAAAATTTAAATTATGATTTGTTTACACCATCAGATGATTATAATTTTATTGGGGGGGTTATAAGAGGAGAGAATCCTTTCTTTTTTTCTTTGGCTTTTTTGCGTGAAGAAGGAGAGTATCCATATTTTGTAGACATAAAAGAAGATACTTTGGATGAATATTTAGATTACGTTAAAGCAAAACAAACAATTGAAAACTATGAACATAAAAAAAACAATACAGAAAGCACAACAAATGCTAGATAAATTACCAAAGGGTAATAAAAAAAGTAAGCTATTAAAAAAAATACTTAAATTAAAATCAAATGACAGACCCAATTGAATTATTAAGAGAACGATTCGAAGAGATAACACAAGCTAGAGATTCAGCAAATGCCAATGGATTGTGTAAGGAAGATTTAAAAAAATTAAACAATATCCATCACAAATATTTTGTGTGTATGGAGGTGTTAAAACTGTCTCTTATACACATCTCCGAGCCCACGAGACAAGAGGCAATCT
>OLHY01000264.1_pt1 | contig 18604 bp, 14 predicted proteins | sample 1609411 | NCBI WGS metagenome assembly OLHY01 (sample SAMN05416817, study PRJEB24817) | seawater metagenome | isolation source: Sea water | place: Canada:Atlantic | collected 2013-07
ATCTACACTAGATCGCTCGTCGGCAGCGTCAGATGTGTATAAGAGACAGCTCGAGGACAACATGATCTTAAGATAAGAGTATCTGCTTATGGAACTTTTCAAACTATAATTATATCTATAGTAATAGGTGTTCCAACAGCAAATGGATCTTTCAATAATAGTAGCTATTTTAATACTGCAGGAAATAATAATTTGCCAATTGACTTTGGTTTTATATATAACTTACATAATAGTACTACAGATGCTTACGATCAGATTCCCAACAGTAGTGGTGGTAATTCTACCACAACATTCAAATACACCTTCCCAGACCCGGGTAATATCCCAGCTGGTACTTCATTAAACGATTCGTTCTCGAACTCTAGTTGTGGTTCTTATCCAGCTACAGGAGGTGGACCAAACACTCTAATACTTCAGCAACCTACCGGAAATAGCGCTTTAGAAGGCCCTTTGACCCAGGGTACAGGGTATGTAGCGGTTTTTTTAACACTAACAGGGCAACGAGGTGGAAATACATTTAACGAATGGGCATCATGTAATTTTTCTTGGGCGATAGAATACAGAGAAAACTCTACTGTTCCTTGGAAGGCGGCAACAGATATAGAGGGTAATGTTTTATCTTGGAATGGTTTGCTAGCTGGAAGTACTGAAGTAGATCCACAACAATCTGGTAAAGTATTAGATGATGACTCTTTAGGTGGTACAAACCAGCCAGTATCATGGTCTCAACCACAATCTAGTGGTTCGTATATACAGGATCAGGTTTACGGAGCGGCTGGAAATAATGCACCTGTAAGTTCTCTTATAATACCTGCACCAAACCCTAATACATATCAATTAATATCTAGAAATAGATCTTCAGTTTCAACTAACGCTAGTGAAACTGTTCTGGCAAAATGGGTTGCTGTGGGGAATAGTCCTACGTATGGAACAACGCCTTGTTTTGGAGAATATAGAGTTATAATACAAACAATAGGTGGTCAAGATAGTTCATTTGAAGACGCTTGTGTAGGTTGTTTTAGGGATCCAGCAACTCAACCATTTCCGGTAATTTCTTTTGAAATAGGTGAGATTGAGTTTGGTGATTTCTTTTATGATCTTGGGCCGCAAAGAGCATTTGCTTACCTAGTTGACACAAAGACTTTTCCAGTAAGTTCCTCAGGTAAAAGCCAGGCTTTAAATAATAACTTTGGTATAATAGGTTCTAGGTATAAAATATTATACGCATTGGAACCAGTACATAGATATGTTAGTACGTTTTACTCAGACGCGGCTTTAACAGTACCATTTCAAGCTTGGGATACTAGCGTTGGTGGTAATCCTGGATATATCTCTTATAGATCTTTTGATGGTAATGGTGGTGTGGCAGGTAGTACACCACCTTTTAATGCAGGAGTAACTAGCATCACCAACCAACCTAACGCTCAGTCCGCAGAGGGAGCTGGGTCACCTAGCGCAAATCCAAATACCCTTCAAGATAAAAGAGTTTGGGCTTGTTTAATGGAAGCTAGCACAGGTACAAAAGTAATGGGTACATCTATAGGTAAAGTTGGTTAGTAAAGTAACCATAGAACATGTAATCTAATATATAATGGCATTAATAGAAGTAAAATATTTTAACTCCTTTATCTTAAAAAAGAGTCTAGACACTGCTGATCAACCTCAATGGTTTGGATCAACAGGTATACCTACATCTGTAGGTGGTTTTGATCCTACAGGTTTAGCTGACACACCACTTAACTGGGCTATAGAGGAATCAAGAATTAGAGGTGGTTACAATAACACTTCTATTTCTCTAGGTGCTAAAGCTTATTTAGTTGAAGACGAACCACAAGGAAGTATTAGAGGTAATGCTATGATATACTCAGGTATATTTAATTCTAGAACAGGGATTAATCAAACTAATCAATTCTCTGTAGCGGCAGAAATAACTAAAGCAACTGACCCAGCGGATGGTAGCATACAGAGGTTATATGCTGAAGATACAAATTTAATTATATTTTCAGAGAAGAAAGTTAGTAGAGCTTTAATAGATAAAGATGCTATATATACAGCTGAAGGTGGCGGTGTACCTATTAGTCAATTGAATTTAGTTATTGGTCAAATAATACCTTATGCAGGTAATTTTGGTATAGCAAATAATCCAGAAAGTTTTGCCGTTTACGGATACAGAAAATACTTTGTAGACAAAAATAGAAATGCTGTTTTAAGGCTGTCTAGAGATGGTATCACAGAAATTTCTAACTATGGTATGATTGATTGGTTTAGAGACAACCTAAGCACCGTAGATTCATCAGGGTTTGGCAATGGTAAGATAGTAGGTGGTTGGGATATATACACAAAACAATACACGGTTTCATTACAAAAATCTGACTCTAATCCAGCACTACCAAAGTACAGCACGTTACAGTTTGACGAAAGAGTATTAGGTTGGCCTTCGTTTTATAGCTACCAACCAAGATGGATGTTTAGCTTAGCCAATAGATTTTATAGTGTAAATAATAAACTTGGATCTGTATGGATACACAACGACTCTAGCGTAAATAGAGCTAATTTTTACGGTGATGAATATAAATCAAATATAGTATTTATAGTTAATCCCGATGTAAGTAGAAGCAAGGTATTTAAGACAGTTGACTATGAAGGTAGTAATGGTTGGGAAGTAAGATCTTATGTGTCAGATATAACAGGTGTTGATAGTATAGAGGTGAACGGCTCTAATGTACCTCAATGGTTGTTACCACCTGAGACTAGAGATACAACAAATGGTATATATAGTTACTACGAGGGTGAATACATAATAGATCCTAGAGTGGCCAGTGCGACATTTGGTACGCCTGTTTACAGACCGGATTATGTATCTGTATTTGGTACCGATGACCCTTCTTATAATAGATTATATGCTGGTTTTACAAGAAAAGAAAATAAGTATTATGCTAACCTAGTAAATGACTCAGAGCCAACGGCTGGTGAGGTTAGGTTTGGAGATCAAATGACCGGCATAAAAGGATACTACTGCACAGTGGTAATAGAAAACGACGACTACACTAACCCTGGAGGAGCAAAAGAGTTATTTGCAGTTAACTCAAACTTTAGTATAAGTAGTTAAATTAAATAAAATTAAATGAAATTAGAAATTAGAAAACTAGAGGAGACTGATTGGGATACTTTAGTTAGCTGGTGGGATAAATGGCCTAAATGGGTCAATCCACCAAAAGGTTTTTTACCAGACAATGGTACTGGCGGCTTGATGGTGTACAAAGAAAATACACCTATCGTAGCTGGGTTTTTGTATTTTACAAACTCAGATGGTGTTTTGCTTGAGTGGATAGTTTCAAATCCAGAATATAGAGAAAAAGACCGAAAAGAAGCATTAGAAATATTAATATCTACAGCTGAAGAGACTTGTAGATTAGCAGGTAAGAAACATATGTTTAGTATCGGAAGAAACAAACATTTGATAAATACTCATAAAAAATTAGGGTGGACAGTAGACGATAGTCCATCATACGAATTAATTAAAAACATTTAACATGGCATTAGCAACAGCAATAGTAGCGGGAAGTGTAGCGGTAGCAGCGACAGCGGTAGGTGGCGCAATACAGTCCGGTGCAGAGCATAAAAACATGCGACGAGCTAGAGGCGAAAAAGGTAGAGCAGCAGCAAAGGTAGAGTCTCTACAAAATAGTAGACAGACTATAACAAACCCTTATGGCGGTGTAACATCACTAGCTAACTTAGCATCTGACCTGTCTGGGCAAATGTCTAATCCTTATTCTAGTTTAGGCGTAGCTACGCAAGCAGCTGAAATACAAATGGAACAAAGTGATATAGCTTTAGCTAATTCACTTGATGCTATGATGGCTACTGGAGCTGGCGCCGGTGGTGCAACCGCACTAGCACAAGCTGCTTTGAGAAGTAAGAAAGGAGTTGCTGCTGGTATTGAACAACAAGAAGCTGCTAATGAAAAACTTAGAGCACAGGGTGAACAAAACTTACAACAAAGACAAACCGCAGAACAACAGAGATTACAGTCTATAGCTATAAGTGAAGGACAAAGAGAGCAACAAGCTGAAGCTGCTGGAAACATATTTCAGTTCAACGCACAAGAAGATAGAACAAATTCAGACATATCTTACAACATTGCTAAAGAAACTGGAGCTGCTCAAAGAGAGGCTCAAGCTAGATCAAACAGAAGTGCCGCAACTGCAGGTATATTTTCAGGTATTGGTTCTATAGCTGGAAGTGTAGCTGGAGCTGCAATGGGAGGCCCTACAATGAGTGGTTCTGATAGACGTATAAAGAAAAATATAAAACTTATAGGTAAATCAAAAAGTGGACTAAACATATACGCTTTTGAATATATAGACAAAATATTTGGCGAAGGTGTTTGGCAAGGTGTTATGTCAGATGAGGTTTCAAGCGAAGCTGTAGTTAAGAACTTTGCTGGAGAATTTGATGGCGTTGACTATTCTAAAGTTGATGTTGAATTTAAAAAAATAAACTAACATGGGATATAGTATACCACCTGGAGATTATTCATTACCGCCAATGCAAGTAAATGTTGCTGCGGACTTAGGTAAGAGTTTAGCTGCTCAAATTACAGCCATTGGAAACATTAGGCGTCAACAAAGAGCAGAGGCTAAAAGACTTCAAGCAACTCAAAACGCATTTAAAAATAATTTAATTCTCCAGCAAAATGAATTAAAGACAGGTTACTTTGGTTCCTTAGAGAAAGCTGGTATAACTAATGATCCTGAAAAGGAAAATGAATTGTTTGATCAATTTCAACTAGAGGTAGATACTAGAGCTAGAGCAGCGTTAGACGCTAGAATGAAGATGCAGTTTGATGCTGACATAGATGATGATGAGAGAATTAGACTTGGTAAAATAGTTAATGACTTTAAAAGTTACTCAGAGAAAAGCTTAGCTCAAATGGGTGGGTTAATAGCTGATGCTACTATAGTTAAAGATAAAGATAACGTTGTCGTAGGTGATCCTATGAATGGCGAGCAATTAGGTAATATTCTAGCACTTCAAAATATAAATGGAGCTGCTGCAGCTTCTTTTGACCCAAACGCTATAACGTCTAGACAACTAACAACTAAAGGTAATCAAAACATAGTGACGTCTACAGTTAAAATACCTGCTAACTCAACGTACTTTGAAGATGCAAACAAGGCTGGTGAAGGCGGTGCTAATAGTATAATTCAAAATGGATTATCAGCTGGAACCATAAAAGAAGAAGAAATTAATGGTGAGAAGTTTTACGTATTTAAAACAGATATAAATGTAAGTAACTACTCTTCTAAAGGAGGCATGGATCTAGTACAAAAAAAGCTACCAGTTCAAAGCAGTGATCAAATACTACAAGAAAATAAGTTTATAAATAAACAAGGATCTTTTAATCAAAACTTTGTTAATCAAAACCCTGTAGTTATTGCTGAAGTTGAAAAAGATAGTAACGGTAAACCAACAGGTTATTCAAATACTGTGGATTACAACATCGTAGATGTAGGCGCTATGACGTTTGATAAAGCTTATATAGCTGAATTAGATTCTGAATACGAGTCTATATTTAATAATCCTGAAGTATCTCAAGCTCAAAAACAACAATACTTAATAGATATAGGTGTAGTTGAAAATATAAGATCAATACAAAAAAAGACACCTGAACAGCAGAAGAAACAAATAATGGATGCGATGGGTGATAACATTTGGGAAGGTTATTTTCCAGAAAAATACGTATCATCTGGAAATGGTTCTCAACAAATACAAAAGCAACTAGGTACTTTAAATAAAAAAACAGGAAAATTTGATTTAGATGAAGCGGATAAAGCTTTGCTTAAAAGTATTCAAGATCAAGGTATAAAAAACCCACTAACAGGAGAGCTTTACCAAGAAGGAGAATCTATATACGTTATAAGAACTGAGAAAAGTAGAGTTACACCTAAAGACGATGAAGATGGGGGTGAAGGAACAGAAGGTCAACAGTACTTTGGTGAAATAGTTACAGCTTTAGGGAATGAAAATTTTGGAATTGGTGCTGGTTCTTTATTTACAGCTGTGACACGAACACCAGGTGGTAAAACTTTTTACCAATATAAACCTGCCAAAGGTGACAATGCTGCTGGAGTATACGAGGTAGATGAAACTGGGTTAAAGACTGGTGGAGGAGTTGTTCCAACGACGGCTTTACAAGCGATATACTCTTCCGCAGCTAAAAGAAAATAAAATAAAATAAAATAAAATGGCAGACATAATTTATATACTTAACGGTCAAGAAGTTTCTGGGGCGGAATTGGAAAGCTACGCAAGGGCGGCTGGTGTTAGCGTTCAGGATTTTAAAGATACAAACAATGTAACTATAAAGGAAGGTAGTGAAAACGCTACAGCTGATGATGAATCAACTGGACTTCCATATCAAGATTATCTCGACGAGGTAAGTGGTGGAAAACGTGAAACGCCGGTTTTTCGAGGAGTTGCTGCAACGGACGGTGCATCTGTAGTGACGGAAAAAGAAATAAAAACTGCACCAAAAGAATGGACAAATGTACAGGAGGTAAATGGAGAATTAGTAGATACCTCTGTAATATCTACAAAAAGTGCTCGTTACACTGCAGAAGAGGTGACTTCAGGATTGGAATTACAATTGGAAGATGCTTTATCGGTTTTAAATGGGATTAAAGACGGTGGTATATTTGGTAAAAATTACCAAAAAAAATTAGCTGCAAAGAACAAAGTAAATTATATTAAAAGCAAGCTTACCGACTTTGGACAAAACGCTGAGATGGACATTAACAATCCATACTCTATAATTAACAAAACAGAATCAGAAGTAAAAACTTTTTTAACCGAACAATACCCAGGGCTTGTAGTTGCAGAGACGGGTGCTAGAAATGCTTTGAATATATACTTTCCGGGAGCCGATGAACCTACAGAGCTAGACCTAATGCCTATAGATATAATTGGTAGAGATGGTGAAGACGAGGCTATTGGTATTTTAAAAAATTTAGATTCGGCTTATAAATGGCAAGACGAAAAAGCTTTAGTTGAGAATGGAATGATAGGTCTCGTTAATCTAGCTGAAGAAACAGATAGCACTAAGACCTTAAACACAGCTTTAGAAGGAACAGGCTATAGCGTAGAGCTTAATGACGATTCTGGAACCTTAATGGCTGACGATGGTGGGATACTATCTGGGTTTGGTAACATGTATGATATATACAAAGATGGTGTTCTTGTAAAAGATGTTAATCCTGCTGAGCTAAGAGATTGGATTGCTACCGAAATACCTGATGAAGCTCGGGGTATTATTGCCTCCAATTCTTACAAGGCTAATTCTAATTATCTAGAAGCTAAAACTATAGCTATAGAGAAGGAGAAAAAAATTATACAATCTGATAGCTCATTAGATCTTAAATATTTTAAAGACAATTTTAATGAAGATTTAATAAAAATATTAGGCGATGAGTTAACTGAAGAGGAAAAACAGCAAATAAGAGATTACAACGGGGTTAAAGGCAAGAGAGAGATGTATATGTCTAAGGGCGGAGAGTATAGGGAGGTAGCCGCTTCTCTTGATACACGCCTACAAGAGATCAAAGATCTATCTGGTTTGCCTGAGAGTATTGGAATAAAAATATATAACGCTGGTGGAAACAACCTTGTTGAGCAAATTAGAAACAGGGGTATACAAGAATTAAAAGGAGAAGAATTAATAAATAGATCTAGAACAATATCGCAACAAGTGATGGCTTCTAGAGATCAAGATCTTGTTATGTTTGGTCAAGGTCTTGCTGGTATTGAAAAAAATGCCTTTGAGAAAGCTATAAAAAAAGAAGTAGAAGTGTTTACTCAGGTTCAAGAAGACTTTCAAAAAAGCTTCGACGCTGAGTTTCAGAGACAGGCGAATGACTCACCTGCAGGTACAACTATAAGTCTTGAATTTACACCCGGTGGTCAATCTATAATTGACATATCAAATGATAGAGATGATCTAACTAAGGAAGAAAAAGAACAATTAAAACGATTAGAGTCTAACATGTTTAGGATTCAAACTGATTACTCTAATCTACAAATAGATAGATCTGCTACTATAAACGACATGCAACAAAGAGTGGCTGAGTTTCAAGCTAACAATCCAGCTGACGAAGAAGTGCTTAGAACCTCTATGGTAGAATATGGCCTAGGCAATTTAATAAGAAAAGATGTTAATGACTCTTTTGCAGGACTACTGCTCGCTATACCTACACTCGCTGATGCCGACTGGGCTTTAGACCAGCAAAGAAGATTAGATGCTAAAAATGAGTACTTTGAAACTATGGGTACTTATAATGATGGTGATTTCCTTACATACGCCCTTAGAAGTACGAGTCAACAATCAGGTAATATAACTTTAGCAATAGCAACGGGTGGCTTTGGTAGTGCTATGGGCTTGTCTTCGGCTATGACAGCAAATGCTATTGGTGGTGTTTTTGGAATATCATCTGGTACACAGACTTATCGTGATTTAAAAACTAGACAACAAATAAAAGGTACTGCAGACAAGCAGGCTAAAATAGCTTTAGAAGCATATGAGTCAGGGGCTATTGATCTTGCTCGTTATACTAGAGCTATGAAAGACATAAACCAAGCTAAAGCCATGTATGAGCTATCTGATGATCAGATACTAAACGCTTCTATAGCTAACGGTGTAATAGAGGGAACTGTTACAAGGTTTTTAGGTACCGCGCCAAACACTATAAAACTTTTAAAAGATTTTAAAGCTCCAACAAACATTACCTCTATTGCTAGGAACCTTAGTTTTGGAAAACTTGGTCCTAATAAATACGGTAAAATAGCAGACCTGATAGGTAAGCCTTTATTGCTTCGTGGTAGTGGAGAGGTGTTAGAAGAAGAATTGATATATGGTGGACAGCAGTTTATAACTGAATATGGTATACTTGGCAGAGACTTAGATTTAAGCGCTTGGGACGATACAGCTATGGCAACTGTACTTACGTTGGGTGTGACACAAGGTCCAGGTGTTGCTTATTCTGGTATGGTAAACTATAACGCTACAAAAAAGTTTGAGCAAGAAATAAACAGTCTTAGAATGTCTAACAACGAGTTAAGCACTTTAATACAAAGCTCTAAAATTTCTGAATCACAAAAAAAGCTACTAATAAACGACATAACTAAAAACCTTGAAGAGCAAGGGTTGGAAGTAGATAAATTAGGGGTACATATACTTGGTTTACAATCTGATGATGTAAAAAGGTTGATTGCCACAGAAACTTTAAAAAGAGACGTGTTGCTTCAGGCTGGGGTTGTACCAGGTATGAACGATGTAGATAGAGCAGAGGTTATAAAACTACATAAAGAATCTTTAAGCAAAGAGGAAGCAAAGCTTTTTGATACCCAATTAAGTGTTCTTGATAAGCAGATAAAAGATTTAAAAGACAAGCCAACAAGTACTAAGAAAGCTAAAGAAAGCTTAGGATCTTTGTGGACTAACAACGATAAGTACCTATCTAAAACAAACAAAGACGGTTATAATGAAAAGTCTACTGAAGAAAAACTAGTAGCTGTTATAAATCAAGTTAGAGAGAGCGTTGGTAGAGCTAGTAAGAAATCAGCTAAAGCAAATCCAGAAGTTGTTGAGATGGTTGAAAGTGAAACCATAGATGGTAAGCCTGATGGTAAGCCTTTAAACAAACAACAAAAAGAGGTAAGGTACAGAGAGCTTGGTGATCAGATGGCATTGAATAGGTCAAGGGCTATATCTGTGGCTTCGGGAGTAAGTACTAGAGCAGCTGATATATTTGCAGATGTAAAAAGCGTAAATTATTTAGAGTACAAAACAGAAGACGAACTAAGAGAGGCGCTAGAGGCTAATGGCATAGAAACAAATACACCTGAGTTCGCTGAGGCTGTTGCTAAGTTTGAAGCAGATGGTACTTATGGAGCTGTTATAGGTAATACTATAATAACTCAAGACGCCGAGCAAGCAAAGGCAGATATAGACAGTGGTAGTCTACAAGCAGGTACAGTTATACTTCACGAGTTCTCTCACATTATAGACGATGCTCGTATAAAGCCTGAGAATAGAAAAACGTACGCAGAGAATTTAGCGAAAGCAGCAGCTCAATCTAAAAACGCTACAATAAAAAGTATAGACGAGGGAGTTAGAAAGATGCTTGATAATTTGTATGCTAAAGATAAGTTAACTTTTGAAAACAGTGAAAAGTATAGAGATGAGTATACTAAGGTAATGCAAGAGAGTTTATATGCTTATGAAGATCAAGTTCAAATAGAGAAAGAGGATAACTTGATGACTAGGATATTTAACGGTACAGATCCTAACAACTTAAACACTCCTGAAAAAGCTTTAGAATACTTAGCAGCAAACAACGCTGCATTTAGATCTGGTAAGATAAGCAAGAAGACTAAAAAAGCTATAAAAAACTTTAAAGGTAAAAACGTCAAGTTCTCAGATAAAACAACTGTTAATAAGCTAGCGGTAGAATTTAAAGAAGATAAAAACGCTTTCATGAAAAACCCTGAAAAATATGGGGATTTGTTCATGCAGTTTCAATCTGTAGCGCTAGACGCTATGGGTTACGATGTTGGCAAAGGAGATATAGCAGCTGCTGATGCTATGGGTTATGTTGCAACTGAGTTTGAAAGCATTATGGAAAACTACAAGCCAGTTAAAGATGGGCAAAAAATTGCATTTACAACCTATGTTAACGCGGTGTTTCAAAGGGGTAGAGCTAATAAGTTTTACAAGCAGGAGCTAGGTAGTAAAGAAGGAAGAGTAACTATAACCGATGCTGGTGAAAATAAATTAGTATCAACTGATACCGCTGAGTCTGGTATTGACTTAGCAGAAAGAGAAGCTAGAGAGAAAAAATCAGAAACAAAGCGTATAAATCCTTTATCAGCTAGAGAGGTAGATAAAAATAAAAAAGCTATCAATGATGCCGTTGTTGTGACTAAAGCCAACGCGCCTATCGCTGATTTTAAGAGCATATCTAGAGATTATGGAGGTAAGGTTGCCGGTATAATTTTCAACGTCCCAGAGGCTAAGATTAATGATGGTGCTAAAAACCTAACTTACGCTAAAAAAATAGTTGACGGAATACCTGAACCATCAGAGGCTGGTAACATACAGAAATTATATTCAGACACACAGGTACTTGCTCGTGATATTAAGTTGCTGCCTGACACCAACGTAACTTCTGAAGAGTCTAGAGTAGGTGAGCAAGGAGAAAAAGTAACCGTAACTAGAGACGTACAAGGTAGATCACTTGGTTTGCCTAATAGAATTATAAAATTCTTTTACGAAGACACAGGTAAAAGATCTAAAGGTACTACCTCACAAACTAAAGTATACAAAAAGAAAGCTAAGTTTATTAATCCTACTCCTGAAGTATTAAAAGAGATACAGCGAGAGATGGGGATTACTCCAGCTAGAGAGTTAAATCAATACAATAGAACAATAGGACAGTTCTTAAAAGGATTTGCTAAAGTAAAAGGATCTGTAGTAGCTGTCGCTGTTGCTAAGAATAAAGTAGCTGCTTTAGATTTAAACACAGCAAAAGGTAAGAAGCAAATAGAAGCAGATATAGGTGCTGGTAGATCCAAGTTACAACTTAGTGAAAAAACAAAACAGCAAGTTATAGATCTTAGAAAAGCAGCTGAAACTAAAACAGGTAAACTTACTGGACAGACATTAAGAAACTTTACAGTAAAGCAGCTTCAGGAAAAAGGTTTAAACACTATAGCTGATATAAAAAATAAACTAGGTCTACCTTTAAGAAAAGGAGATGACATTAGAATAAATACCAAAGCAGGTTTTAAGGTGCTAGAAGGAAACCTAGAGTTAACAGCTAGCATATTAAATGATTTTATAAAACAATATCCTGAGTTTTACGAATCAATAAGAACATCGACAACTAGCTCATTGAGAAAATCAATGATGGGTAGTAGAGGTTTGTTTGATCAATTAATAGAAAAACCAAGCAAAAGATATCCTCAAATAGTTAGACAAAACTACAAGAGAGGTAAAAACAAGGGTGAGATAGTAGACAGTAATTTTGTAAAGAAAACTAAATCACCTGACTACATAAAAGATCAATACTCTAAATTAGATTATTTCAAAAAGTTCTGGAAATCTGCTGAGTCGTACTTAAAGACAAAACCAGAAAACGCCTGGGTATTTGAGCAATTACTAAATGATGCTCAAAACGATATGGGTAGTTTAACTAGAATCGCTCCGCCTATACTATACCTACCAATACTGCCTAACGGAGATGTTAATTACAAAGTTGGTGTTAGAGAAGAACATAACTTTCCAGCAAACAATATAGGTAGTATGATGCTTTGGTCAGCTATGAACGGTCAAGTTGACAATGCTATGAAGCTTGTTAGTGCTACTTATATGCAAGGACCTATAACTTTAGATGATGATTTGAAGTTAGACGTAGACTTTAAGTTTAATATGCCTGACATATACTGGGATAAAATAGCTCCTAGAATATTATCAGGAGAACTAAAGATACCAGAAGGATTAGCTTCTGTTATAAGGTTGACAGAATCTGGAGTAAACCTAGATCAATATCTTTTTCTACCTGAAAACAAAACAATGAGTGAGTACCTGTTTGGTACCAACGGTGTACCGGCAGATGTTCAAGCTAGATTAACTAGAGACTTTTTGACAGGTGAAATAACATTAGAAGAGTCTAGAAAAGAAGGTAAAAAAGCTGTAGCTATAATAAACAAATTAAACGAGTCTTTTAAACCAGATTCTAGTAGAGTTATAGAGTTTAATAATACTGCAGACAAAGCTATGGCTAATGCTAGAAATAGTGTTAAGTATTCTGAGAAGTCCGTTAAAGCAAGGGTGTTTGATTTTGACGATACACTTGCCCAATCAAACAGTATGGTTATAGTTAATCTACCAAACATAGAAGGAGGGTTTAGCGAAGGCACTACAAAGCTTAAAGCCATATTTATGGTTGGTGGCCCTGGCGCTGGTAAAACAAATGTAGGTAAAGGATTACAATTAGGTAGACGTGGGTATAAGGTCGTTAATCAAGATATAGCATTAGAAGCAATGAAGTCTGAAGCAGGATTACCTGGTGATGAGTCTGGTTATACAGCAGAACAAAGATCAACTAGATCCAAGCTAGGATTTGCCGCTAGAAAAGCAGCTGTAGCTAAGTTTGATAAATATGCAGCCGCTGGAAACGGTATGGTTATAGATGGTACTGGCGCTTCGTATAATGCTACTACTAAAAAAATAAAAGAATTACAAGACAAAGGTTTTGAGGTGCACATGGTTGTAGCCAATACTCCGCTAGAGACTGCACTAGAAAGAAATAAAGCTAGAAAAGAAAGATCATTACCTGATTTTGTAGTAAGAAAAACATACGATCAAGTACAAGAGAGTTTAGCTAAGTATAAGCAAGACTTTGGTGATAAGCTATATGAAATAAACACAGAGAATATACAATACGGTAAACCGCTGCCTACTAACTTCTTAGATCAAGTTTATGCTGGAATAAACTCTACTAAAGTAGAAAGAATAAACGCAACACAATTTGCCTTAGAAGCTGGTAACCTAGAACAACAAGGTGCTACATTTAATTTCTCAGAATTTAATCAAGTTATTGACGGCAAAAAAGGACCATTGTTTGATGTAGCTAAAATGATTAGCGAATCAAAAGGAGAAAGAGATATGTTTGTGCTTACCGCTAGACCAGCAGCTTCTGCACCAAATATAAAAGAGTTTCTAGATGGGCTTGGCTTAAACATACCTTTAGAAAACATAGTAGGTTTAGGTGATGGAAAAGCACAAGCAAAAGCAGATTGGTTTATACAAAAGTATAGTGAGGGATATAATGATTTTTACTTTGCAGATGATGCTCTTAAAAACGTTCAAGCAGTTAAAGCTGCGTTTGATGTTCTAGATGTTAAGTCACAAGTACAGCAAGCTAGAGTTAAGTTCAGTGAAAAAATGAGTACCGAGTTTAACGACATGATAGAACGAAACAAAGGTATTAAGTCTCAAGCCACTTTCTCTGATGTTCAAGCTAGACGAAGAGGTACTAAGCAAAAGAAATATACATTCTTTATACCTCCATCGGCAGATGATTTTAGAGGTTTAACCATGTATACATTTGCTGGTAAAGGCAAACAAGGTGAAGCTGATCAAGAGTTTTTCGATAAAGCTTTAATAAAACCTTATCAAGCAGGTGTTGCTGCTATCAATAGAGCTAAATTTAGAATTAGAACTGATTACGGCGCTCTAGTAAAGAACAATAAAAAAATAGCTAAAAGATTAAAGAACGAAGTTGCTGGAACCAATCACACTCTAGATGAAGCAATAAGAGTTTACTTATGGAATAAAGAAGGCTATGATATACCTGGTATGTCTAAAAGAGATGTGGATGCTTTAGTAGGTCACGTTGAAAGTGGTAAAAATGGTGAGTTAATTGCTTACGCAGAAGGTGTTAAGCTTGTTACTAGAAAGGATGCATTCCCTCCACCTACAGAATTCTGGGACGGATCAACAATACTAGGTGATCTAAATGGTATAGCAACAGATACTAACAGAGCTGAGTTCTTAAAAGAATTTATAGATAATTCTAAAGTAATATTTTCACCTGAAAATTTAAACAAGGTAGAAGCTGTATACGGTTTTAGAGTTAGAGAGTCTATTGAGAATATTTTGTTTAGAATGGAGACAGGGAAAAACAAAGCTAAAGGTTCTGGTAGAATAGTTGACGGTTGGAATGATTGGGTCAACAACTCTGTTGGGGCTATAATGTTTTTTAACAGACGATCTGCCTTGATGCAAACATTGTCCACGGTAAACTTTGTAAACTGGAGTGATAATAATCCTATAAAAGCTGCCGCTGCATTTGCTAATCAACCTCAATACTGGAAAGATTTTATTACATTATGGAGTTCACCTAAGTTAGTTGCTAGGCGTTCAGGTTTAGAAAGTGATATACAAGAAGCAGAGATTGCTAGAGCTGCTAAGAAAGGTGGTGCTAAAGGTGTTATATCTTATTTATTAAAAATAGGTTTCACACCAACACAACTAGCGGATAGTTTTGCTATAGCTTCTGGTGGTGCTACGTTCTATAGAAATAGAGTAAATTCTTATTTAAAAGAGCAGGCCCCAGATAAAGAGTTGACTAAGCAAAACAGAAAAATGACGTATGGTCCTAAGTATACTAAGGAGCAAGCTGAACAAAAAGCGTTTGAAGACTTTAGCTCTATAGCTGAAGAGACTCAGCAGTCAGGTGATCCAATGCTAGTATCACAGCAACAAGCTAGCGTGTTAGGTAGATTAGTATTAGCTTTCCAGAATACACCGATGCAGTATACTCGTTTAATAAAGAAGTCTGGTCAAGACCTTATTAACAGAAGAGGTAATCCAATGACCCATATAAGTAAAATTGTTTACTATGGCTTTGTTCAGAATTTAATATTCTCTACTTTACAGAATGCTTTATTTGCTTTGATACCAGGGTTTGATGACGAAGAAGAAGACTTTGACACAGATAAAGAAAGAGAAAAATATCTTGAAAAACAACAAAGAAGAGAAGACGGTAAAGTGGTTCGTGTTGCTAACAGTATGATTGACACTTTGTTACGTGGATCTGGTTTAGCAGGAGCTGTTGTGTCTACCATAAAGAATGTTATAATGGCATACCAAAAGTATGATGAAGCCCCAATGATACAAAAAGAAAACGCTGATATAATTTTAGCTGCACTAAATATATCGCCACCAATAGGATCTAAGGCTAGAAAAATAAACAACGTGCTTCAAACAATGCAGTTTGAAAAAGATGTGTTAGCCGAAAGAGGCTTTAGCGTTATGATTGATGGTCATTTCCAATTAAGCCCTGCTTATGATATGTTAGGTGATCTTACGTCTGCTACTTTAAATCTACCTTTAGATAGAGTTGCTGATGAAGTCAATGCTATAACAGAAGCTTTAGATACTAGAAATACTCAATGGCAAAGAATAGCATTAGCATTAGGCTGGAGACAATGGGATGTAGGTGCTAGAGCTGAAGAACACGATCTTATAAAAACAGAAGCTAAAGCTAAGCGTAAAGTTGAAGGTAAAGAAAAAGCTAAAGCAACTAGAGAGAAGAACAAACAAAAAAGATATGAATACATAGAGTTAAAAGAAAATGTATTCTATAAACTACCTGACAGTGTTCAAGTTCAAATAAGGAAGAATGAAGACTCAACAGGTTATGATATACCTTCTTTCAAGTTAAAAGAATTAGCAAAACAATATAACATAAACATAGATGAGTAAGGTAGATAAGAGCAAACTAAAATGCAACAGCCCTAAGAAAACACCTAGCCATAAAACAAAGTCTCACATTGTTAGAGCATGTTCAGCAGGTAAAGAAAAAATAATTAGGTTTGGGCAACAGGGTGTTAGCACAGCAGGTAAAAAAACTGATTCTAAGTCAAAAGCTAGAAGAGCAAGTTTCAAAGCGAGACATGCTAAGAATATTAAAAAAGGCAAGATGTCTGCAGCTTATTGGGCTGATAAAGTAAAATGGTAAAATGGATATACAACAAGTAAAACTATACGCAATTAACGCATCAACCTTAGGTGTAACAACTTTTACTAGAATAGAGATGGGATTAAAAATGATTCTACTAATAGTAACCATAGGCTACACAGTTTCAAAGTGGATTGGTTTAAAAAATAAAAAAAATGGGAAAAATTAGTCCAGCGTGTAAAACAGCTGCAAAAAAGAAATTTAAAGTTTGGCCTAGCGCTTATGCTTCTGGATGGGGAGTGAGATGTACTAAAGCCGGAGGACCAGGTAGTATGGGTAAATCTAAAAAGAAAAAGTAATGGCTGATAAATTCAAAGTACACATGATGTATAAGGATTGTAAAGAGGTTAAAGCTAAAACAATGGCACAACACTTGTCGTTGAAAAAGAAAGGCTATACTCATAAAAAATCTAAAGACTGTAAAAATGGCAAAAAGTAAAGTTAAAGGCGGTGGAACTAAAAAGGTTTGTCTTCCTTATGCTAAGTATAAGAGCATGAGTAAAGAAGAAAAGCAAAAAGTTATCAGTGCTAAACGCAGTGCTGCAGCTAAAGGTAAATACAAAAGATCAAGTAAGTCAAATGTTAAAGGAGCTAGAAAACCCGGCGCCACATTACGTGACTGGTTTAAAAAAGAAAAATGGGTTAACATAGCAACGGGTGAACCGTGCGGTAAATAATTAATCATGGCAAAAGAAAAAAAGAAATTACCTCCATTCCTAGAATATAATGACAAAGGTAAAATAGTAAAAAAAGCAAGTGGACCTAGCAAGAAGAAAGATGACATAAGCATTGATCCTAAAAATGAAGGTAAGTTTACTAGGTGGGTTAAAAAAAATATGCCAGGTAAAAGTACATGCAGTGCTGCTTCAGCTGTTATGAAGAGTAAGAAAAAATATTCTAGTAGTGTAGTTAAGATGGCTAATTATGCTAACAACTTTGGTTGTAAAAAATAAAGCTATGGGTGTACTAAATAAATTAAAAAGCAGAATGGCAGGAGCGCCACAAAAGAACGCTTCTTTAGCTAGCGGTATAGTAGAAGGAACTGTTGCTAGATTTTTGGGCAAGGGAAAAGGTACTGCTATAAAAGAGCTCGTTGGTAAACGTAGAGATACAATACGTGTAGGTAGCAATTACAAAGTAGGTGACCGGGTAGAAGAATACGAACTTGAAGATGCTATAAAAAAACAAACAGGAGATTTTCCTCAGTTGTCAGTTCAGGATTATAGTGCAGTTAAACAAGATAAAAAAGGTAACTACGTAACAAGCGACGAATAATGGGAGTATTAAATAAACTAAAAAGCAGAATGAGTGGCCCTGCTAAAGCGCAGGAAAGTAACACTGTGTATGGATTTGATACAGGTAGAGCAAGGGGTAGTGGTGTTGACGCTGTTAACATGGGTCTAGCCGCAGGTCAAAGCCAAGCACCGATTCAAAGTAACGTTGGAGCTGATATAGCGGAAACAATGGCTGGTATTGGAGCTAACATAGCAACAGCAATGGCTTCTATGCCTGAGGGTGATAGAAGTAAATCTATTGCTAAATCTAAAAAAGACGGTAAGACTGGTAAAGAAGCTAGAGAGATCTGGAAAAAAGAAAAAGAGAAGAAAAAAGCAAAACTAAAAGCTGAAAAAGAGCAGAAAAAAAGAGATAAGAAAGCTGAAAAGATTGGTATAGATACCACTATAGATATCACTGGCGGTGATGATGCTAGTCAATATGATAATGATATATACAACGTGTAATGCTTAAGTACTTTAGTTACAAAGAGTTTGATTCGCCTGATCAACCGGGTAGTGGTAAGAATATGAGTGATGAATTATTACACATGTTAGATGCTACGCGTAAGAAGTTTGGTAAGCCTATAAAAATTAACTCAGGGTATAGATCAGAAGCACACAATAAGCTTGTTGGCGGAACATCTGGATCTTCTCATCTAAAAGGTTTAGCGGTTGATATTGCTTGTAGTAATTCCTGTCTCTTATACACATCTCCGAGCCCACGAGACAAGAGGCAATCTC
>OLHY01000269.1_pt1 | contig 18251 bp, 14 predicted proteins | sample 1609411 | NCBI WGS metagenome assembly OLHY01 (sample SAMN05416817, study PRJEB24817) | seawater metagenome | isolation source: Sea water | place: Canada:Atlantic | collected 2013-07
AGATTGCCTCTTGTCTCGTGGGCTCGGAGATGTGTATAAGAGACAGATCCAGAAACATCAAATAAAGCCACACTTGCTGCCGACCCTTCATCATCTTGCAAAACGACGCCCGATCGCAGGTTGGAAGCATTGGATGGCCCGTTGATCTGCCCGACAACTTGCAGTACCCACTCCAATGTGGGCGTATCCGTATCATTGGAAAGAGTTCGAGATGTCATATTGTAAGCTCGCACCATGTTCTTGAAAGGCATGATCAATTCCGGTCGGCCGTCCGCGTTTAGATCTCCACTGGTAGCCCATCCTCCCTGCCAGGAACCTCCCGGTGGAGCTAACTCAATCGTTTCGTAAATATCATCCGCCTGCTGACGCAGGCAGATCAAAGCTTCATAGGACGTAAAAATGAGGCAATCCACCCAATCATCCTGATCCAGATCATGCAGCATGAGTCGCTCAGGAATGCCCTTCAACCTACCTTGAAACGATTGTGTCTGCATGCTCAGGTCAGATCCAATCGTGGAGACCGCCCAGCCTTGATCGTTTTCATGCAATACCATGAGAGACGGCGATGAATGTCCCGCTCCAGCTGTTTGGCCCTGCATCACAAGAGGCTTGCTCAGGGAGGGAAGCTTTTCAGGGTAGGTCATGGTCTTGCTCACGGAATCCCAATGAGCATGCCCTATCTGATCCTCATCTTTGCTGAGCAAAAAAACCTCCAAACCCCCATCTCGCCCCCAATCCATCACAGTCATTTCCTGCACTCCCGTCAAAGAGGGAAAAATGCGCGGCTCATCCCAGCCTTCCTGCTGGTTGGAAAGAAAGACGTTTAGAAGTCCTGCATCAGGGTCCGAAACAAGGCAGTCATCCCGACCATCCCCATTCATATCTGCCCAACAAACACCTCGTTTGATACCTGAAAATTCAGGAAAGCGAATCATCTGTAGTGCGCCTGAGTCCGTTTTTTCAGTCGGGTTTGCGCTTGGTCGTAATCCCAGCTCATAGGCCATGAGCTGGTCCAGATGATCCGATATCGCAAACATTTGCACCTTAGCATGGTAGGTATCATGCTGCCAAAAAACCTTCGCAAAAGGAATCGAAGGTACTTGGATAAAATTACCGAAGGATGTCGCGTTTCTCAGGGAAACATACAGACCGTCTTTCCGGTTCGGGACATGAAAAACAAGATCCAATTGATGATCCTGATTCACGTCGACAGGTTCAAAGGATGTAACACCACTGGGAATTTGAATGTTTCGGGGCTGATCAAACTGTCTTCCTCCCTTGTTGTAAAAAATCGACACCCGGGACTCACATAACAGAGCGATATCAGGCAGGGCGTCCATGTTCAAATCTTTGATCATGAGCGATTTCAAACCTGGAATACCATCTGTTACACGCCATGCTGTCTTTTCACTCCAGGCTCCCTCCTTCCCGTTCCATAGAACAGTCAAGGTTTCGCGATCATCATAAAAAATAATGTCAGGCAGACCATCCTGATCCAATGCACCCGCAACAAGTGCTTTGGGACGGCTTTGAATCAGAATCGATTTTGTTTTGAATCTGGAATCTGGAGGCAATCGATTGACCCCATCATTGACGTTTTTCCAGCCTTGCCGGTTCCCTTCCGGGTTTGCACCCTCATGGCCCGTTTGGTTGAGGAGTAATGTCAATTCGGATTTCCGTGGATTGGAGACAATCAGATCGCTCAGGCCATCATTATTGGCATCCAGTGAGCAGACCAACTGAATCTGGGATTCAACGGGAAACATTTCAAGGGGTCCAAAGCCCCAATGTGTCGATTCTGTGCCTTCCGCGATCAGGCTACTGAACGACAGGAACAATGGACCAAAGACAGAGGCAACAGCCTGAGCAGCGCGCACTTTACTGATGAGAAAGCTCATATCAATCGCCTACCAGATGCCCAACGATCTGGCGGTTGTGAGGATGAGTGCGATGTTCCCATAAATAGATGCCCTGCCAGGTTCCCAGCAACAAGCGACCGTCCGCAAAAGGAATGCTCAGATGCACGGATGTCAATGCCGCCCTGACATGGGCTGGCATGTCATCGGGCCCCTCAAGGGTGTGGTCGTAAATGGAGTCACCATCGGGACATAATCTTTTGAAAAATCGTTCGAGATCAACTTTCACATCCGGATCTGCATTTTCCTGTATGAGAAGTGACGCAGAAGTATGCCTCAGCAAGAGGTGCACCAGACCTTCGGTCATTTGACTGGCCTGAATCCAGGATTGGACATCTGATGTGATTTCAAAAAGACCACGCCCGGGAGTGGACACATTCAGCCGCTTTTGAATCTGATTTAAAGACATCCGGAAACCCAAAAAATACTCGCAAACCAGAACCGGCTTACTCGGCACCTTCGATCAATCTCTCAAGACGAGGATCTTTGCTGTGCCCGGCCTGAAGTGCCAATTGATAATGATATTTTGCCAGTTCTTTGAAAGGGGGATCTTGAGACGCGTATACCACGGCAAGATTAATATGCGCATCGGTATATTCAGGCTGCAGCTGAACGGCCTTCCGCAAGGCAGCTTCACCTGATTCACGCTGTCCCAACTCGCTGAGAACCACACCAAGATGATTTTGGACTTCTGCATCATCAGGATCAAGCTTGGCTGCCTGTGAAAGATACTCCAAGGCACCATCAAAATCGCTTTGGTTAATCTTCAATAATCCTGACAAGAATAGGGCATATGTTTGTTGAGGGTCAATGGAAAGGGCTTGCTGCAATGTCGATTCAGCGTCGCCAGTGGCGTTCATTTGAATCTGGATCAAAGCTAGATTTGCCAAAGTGGATACATCGTCGGGAGCTAATTTTATAATCGCCTTGAAACGATCCGCAGCCGTTGCCAGGTCCCCTGCCCCTGCAGCCTGCCTTGCCTGGGCTTCGAGTCGGGCAGCTGATGCAGTTTGCTCGGCGTTTAAATTGCGCATGGGAGATTCGCCAGCTGCCTGCATTTTCATTTGATCCGGACTCTGCTTTTGCATCAAGGCAAGTTCTTCGGAAAGATAAGGAACTCTTTCAGCTTCATAGGCGGCAAGCTTTGCCTCAAGCCAGGGGTCATTGCTCTTTTTATCACGCCGAGAAAAAGGCCACCATCTCCAAGCACCTCGACGTGCTTTTATTGGTGCGGAAGTTACTTTCTGGGGAGCCGGCGAGGGAGTGTTACTGGCCATATCCTGCGACTTTCTGCGAAGAAGCGCATTCTGCTCCATTAATTCCTGAACCAATTGATCTCGATTTTGACCCGCTTCCGAATCATTGGTTCCGGAGGGCGGAGTCATCTCCTTACGCAACGAGGCGATTAAACTTTGCTGCTGCTCTATGGTTCCCTGAGCCGCATCTAATTGCTGGCGCAATGCGTTCGTTTTCGAGGAATCTTCTGTCTGACCGGAAGCTTGAGAAGCATCTGCTTCTTGCTCCAATTTGACCATCAGCAGCTGCTTTTCTTTTTGCAAGTCCATGATGCGGTTTTCAGCCTGCTGCAATTCTTCGGGGTTGAATCCAGCAGGTTTTGCGGACATGGCCTCTCGCAGCTTCGATATGTATAAGCGATTTTCTTCCTGCAACTGTTCTACGCGTAGATTCAGTGCCTGCACTTGACCGCCAAGCTCATTTGTTGCTTCCGCAACAACGGCTTGAATTTTCTCTTCCTGATCATCTGTCAAGTCATCGCTCTTGGCTGCAGGCGTGGACTGAATGACCGCAGGCTTGGGCAGGCTACCCATCTGTCGCGCAACGTATCTTGTACGGAATTGAATGACACGCTGGTTCCAGTTCGGATTGGTTTTCTGAAAAGTTTGCAGCTGGTTGGCCGCCGCTGCGTAGGCGGTTGCAGCCTGATCCGAGAGTCCCGTATCACGGTACTGATCGGCCTGCTTAATTAGCTTGTAAATGGCAATGTAATCTTCATCCGCACTTTGCGCCCGCGCAGTGCTGAGGACCATCGTAAGAGCAAAAAGGCAACACACCGACCAAGTAAAAATTTTGTTCATATTCTGTTTTATAAAATCATCGTTAGCCCACGCGATCGAGTCATGCCAATTGCATCTTTGTTCCACAGGACCGCTCTGACGAAAAACTCATACATTTATGGACGGCGAATTGACAGACGTCAACGCCTCTGTTACCTATGATTATTCTCAAAAAGCGTATGGCGACCGTTTTGGAACAACCTGTATTGGTGCTCAACCGTCTCTGGCAAGCCGTCAATGTCTGCTCGGCTCGCCGGGCGCTCACCCTTCTTTTTGAAGGCAGGGCTCAGGTAGTCAACGAATCCACCTCTGGAGATTACCAAACGTATTCCTTTCACGAGTGGAGGGATTTTTCCACTGATTTTTGCTCAGCAACAACAGAGCAAATCCATACGATCTCTTTCAAAATAGCAGTCCCAAAGGTTATATTGTTGATAGTTTATGACCGATTTCCGAAGAAAGAAGTCAAATTCACACGACACAACCTCTTTGAAAGAGACCACAACACATGTCAGTACTGCGGCAAGACACTGGGCAGAAAATTGCTGAATCTGGACCACGTTATACCTCGAGACCACGGAGGACCTACCAGCTGGGAAAATATCGTCTGCTCTTGCATTCCCTGCAACACGCGCAAGGCCAACCGGACTCCGCATGAAGCAAGCATGCACCTGATAAGGCAACCCAAACGCCCGAAATGGCGACCTTATGTCCAAATCAATCTCTCATTCCCGGGACATTCGAGTTGGCGTCACTTCCTGGATGTTGCTTATTGGAATGTTGAAATTGGCGAAGACACTTGATCATACCGCTTGCAGGGCGGTCTCTTTATTTCGAAGAACCAGAGCTGACATCCATGAGTTCCCAGAACTTGGGATTTTCCTGCAATGCCTCGTCTTCACCCAGAGGCAGGCTGGATCGAAACAGAAAATCCTTCAGCGTGTTCTTGTTCAAAATTCGGTGAATGATGATTCCCAGCTCGCAGCGCTCAAAATAAACACGGTAATCTCCTAACCGATAACGATATAACTGTTTACCCTGACGTTCCAATTTCCCAAAGCGATCCAAATCCTTGGAACGCACGTCCTGCGGAAACCCACGGAAATCACCAAGAATGTCCAACTGCAATTCTTTGGGCATTTTAGACAATTCATGCGAACTGGTCGGGTTGAAAATGATTTGAAATGGAATCATGCGCTTTTGGATTATAAAAAACGAACAGACATGAAGCCTGCCCGATTTGAATGTGTGATCATATGTTTAACTCAGCTCGTCACGTACCTTTTCGAGGAGGTTCTTGGTCGCCTGGATTCCCTGTTTCTCAGACAACTTGCTTCCTTCATATTCGATACCCACGAAGCCGCTGTATTTGGCAGCAAGGACGATCTTCATCATCTTGCGATAATCAGTGTGCACTTCATTACCCTCAGCATCAAAATCGTGTGATTTTGCGCTCACTGCATGGGCATAGGGCATCAGCTCCTTGACCCCCTGATAACGATCATACATCTCATCGTTGCTGACGCGGAAGTTCCCAAAATCCGGAAGTGTCCCACAGTTAGCCAAATCAACTTTCTTCATCACACCCGCCAACCAGGCACCATTTGAGGACAAGCCTCCATGATTTTCTACGATAACACCAATGCGGTAAGACTCTGCAAAGGAGGCAAGCGCAGAAAGCCCTTCAGCGGCCCGGTCCATTTGCTCATCGTAAGACCCCTTGTTACCCGTGGCCGCATTCACCCGGATGGAATGACATCCCAGGAACTTGGCAGCTTCCACCCACTTGTGGTGGTTTTCCACGGCCTGCTGACGCTTTTTTTCATCCGCATCTCCAAGGTTGCCTTCTCCGTCAATCATGATCAACAGGCTACGAACCCCTTCACCTTCAGCGCGCCGGCGCATTTCCATCAAATAGTTACCGTTGGTAGCCTTGTCCTTGAAAAACTGATTTACATACTCAACTGCCTCAATGCCAAACTCTCTTTTGGCAACTTTTGCGTAATCAAGGTGATCCATCTTGCCGGCAAAAAGCGTTTTATGAACCGACCATTGAGCAACGGATATTTCGAAAAGGGGTCCTTTGGCTGCGCTGAGTGCTGGGGCCGTTGACAATGCGCCCAGAGCCAGTCCTGCTTGTTTGATAAAATGTCGACGATCCATGGATTGTTTTATATTAAAATTATGGGTTGATTTGTAATGATAATGTTAGAGTGATTCCCTTGTGTCTTTCTTTTCATCCTTGAAAAGCGCAAGGAAAACGACCATGACAATGGCAGCAAAAATAGCAGGTTTTCCCCAAAGCTGTTTCCACTCTAATGATTTCAATTCCGCTTTGCGAGCTGCGCCTGCGGCTTCTTCAAGTTGTGCTATTTGCACCTCTACCGCCTCTTTCTCGCCATCGGGAATGCTTGGTAATTGATCCCTCAAACCTTGCGTTTCAAGGTTCTTGGAGCTTACCTCAGCAGCATAGGTAGCGGCTGCTTCGGGGGTATGTTGAGCTTCCACATGGCCGGCAATCTGCGCACCGATAAACATGCCAAGCCCTAGTGTGAATAAGACAAGCATTCCTTGAGCCTGCCCCCTGATTTCCTTGGGCGCGAAACGGTCTGTGTATATTTGACCGGTCACAAAGAAGAAATCATAGCAAATGCCATGAATGACGACACCTGTTAAAATCATCCATCGGACCTCATCAGGGGCACCGATGGCGAACAAGCCGTATCGAACAACCCAGGCCAGCATCCCAACCGCCAGCATCCATTTAACGCCTAAGCGCGCAAAAAAGAAGGGCATGACCACCATGAAAAAGATCTCGGACATCTGCCCATAAGCCATGGTTTGCCCAATGGGAAGGCCTGTCATTTCAACCACTCGACTTGCAATTTGATAGTAAAATGCCAAAGGGATACAAATCAGAAAGGATGAAATAATGAACACCAGATACGATTTGTTCTTGAGCAGTACAAGAGCATCCAAACCCAGAATTTGCCCAATAGTGATTCCCCCTTCATGTTTGACTGGCGGCGTATGAGGTAGCCCAAAACTCACTACCCCCAGGATCAAGGAAGCAATGCCTGCGAGGTAGAACATGGAAATGGAAGTCTCCCAGGAAAGCGTTGTCAGTAATAATCCGGCCGCAATCCAGCCAATGGTGCCAAACACCCTGATAAGGGGAAATTCCTTGTCCGGGTTGGTCATATTTTTCATGGCGAGGGTATTGGACAAAGCAAGCGTTGGATAGAAAGTAAGCATGTAGCCGAAAAACACCCAGTTGATCATGCTAGGCGAAGGGGAGTCAGACTTCATCAAGGTAGTCGCAGCCAACATAATGATTCCACCAGCAAAATGCATCACTCCCATTACCCTTTGTGCAGCAAAAAACCTGTCGGCAATCATACCTACAAAGAACGGTGAGATAATACCCGCAAGCGGCCCGACTGAATAGGTCCACCCGAAATCTTTGGCGCCAAATCCAATAGTGCCCAAGTAGTTAGGTGCTGTAACATACCATGCTCCCCAAACAAAAAATTGAAGAAACATCATGACCGACAATTGGATTCTAACGATTGATTTCATTACAAATATCTATTATTGAATGGATTACCCACACAAAACGTTTAGCAATCGATCCAAATGACTCGAGTCGACATGACTGTCTGGATGATTACAAACGAGAATTAATACGAAACCTATCTGATAATCAAACGCAGAATCAAGCTCATTGATCACTGGATCCGTGAGCTTGATCTAAAAATGCTTCCACGGCCGCGAGCTCAGGCAATGCGCTTCGGTTCCCTGGTTTTTGACATTTCAAAGCAGAAACAGCCGTTGCAAAACGAAGTTTTACCCGAGGAGCCCAGCCAGCAAGTGTCCCATGAATCATCGCACCATTGAAGACATCACCCGCTCCATTCGTATCAGTTGCCACCACAGGAAAGGCAGGTTGATGCAAGCTTGCCTCCTTGCAAAAGTGCCATGCCCCTCTGAAACCCTGTGTGATGGTTACTTCCAAGGGCCCAAGCAAGAGTAACTTTTCCGCACAAGCAATCAGGGATTGGTCTGGAAACAACTTATTCAGCAATCCCTCGGGAAGATTCAGATAATCCACCTTGGAAACCAGACCCTCCCACGATGGCTTGGGCGAACCCAAATCCAAAAATACTTTTCCGTTCTGCAATTTAGCTTGCTTTGCCGCTTTAATTGCTGCCGACCCTGACCAGCCATCCAGGTGAATGGCGTCTGCTTTCTTGATACTTTCAAGATGAAGCGCTTCGGGATCTATGACGGAATCTCCTCGATGGCAGGCGATCGTTCGCCGGCCAGTCGTTCGCTCTATCCAGACATGGGCAAAACCGCTCTTTCTACCAGCCTTTGCACCTGAACCCGCCAAATGGATCCTGCTTTCCTGAAGATCCTTCTCTATCATTTCACCGTAGGCATCCTGTCCCCAAGTTCCCTGAAAGGAGGTAGAATGCCCCCATTTAGAGAGAAGAGCCAAAGCCGTTGGAACTGGACCGCCTACCTGGAGTCTATCCTCAATGATTTCACATTTGGTATCCGCATCCGGGAATTGATTCAGATAAACCTGATGATCCACCACAATCGTTCCCAATCCAAAAATTGAGGATTTCTGGCTGGTTGTGGTCATCGAAATATCTGACAAAGCAGTCTACCGATTGAATGGAGCGTATCGAACGCAGACTCTTATTGAAAACACTCCAGTCTTTATTCACTGACTATACGAATGGAATGAACCACCGGCTGGAAAGCATCACGAATGGCACTGACGAGTGGTTCACGCGTTTTTTCAGTCAACGCGGCAGCCATCTCTTTGTCAGCCCTTCCTTCAGGCCCATGGAAAATCTGCTTTATCTGGCGTGTTTCATAAGCCTGCTTGGTCGCGACCGCCTGATCTACTTTTCTGAACGCTTCTGAAAAAGGATTCTCTGGGAAATCTGCAGCGAGATTGACTCCCTGACTCAATGATTCACTGGAGTAGACTTTTTCAAATGCCCCCCAGTAAACCCGATATGTGGCAGAAGAAGGGTTTTTTATTTTGAGAGTCAGACGATTCAATTCTTCCATGAAAGGCACCCACTCCATACCGGATCGCATGCTGGAATCATCGCCCAATGCCCCGGTCACACAAAAAGGATACTGACGACTTGAAAGAGTCAGTCGCCCATCATTGTATCCTTGAACTTCGTGCCCCCCCATCGTCGATGCAGACTTGTTTTCAAGGTCTATCGTGATTTGCCCCAGATTACCCTCCAGACCAAATGCGTTCAAAAACGAATATGCCATCACGCATTGGCCCGCCCAGTCAGGGTGAACACCATCTTTTCCAGTGATCATGTAACTGGCCCCGTACTTTTGCTGGGCAGCACGCCCCTGGATCAGCATCGGTAAGAACAGATCTGCAAAAGTCACATTTTCTTCGCGAGCCAGCTGAACATCAATATTTCTCAATTCAAGAAGGCCAAGGTTGAGATCCTGCACATTCCCTTCAGCAGTTTGGACCCAGGAAGGCATTTTACCCACCGTCCCCGCAGAGCCCTGAACCACTCTAACTCCATGTGATTTAAAGGCCTGAATGATGGCCCGTGAACTCTGCGAATAGACATCTCCGATTTCAGCGGTGAATGGCTGATACCGGTGATCATTCATTCCATAGCAGGTCGTGGCAATAGTAGGACGAAACCGTAAAACATCATTGGTCATTCTCGATAAAAAACCGGGCGCACGTTCACCGCTCCAACCAAATTGCCTGACAGAAACTCGCAAATCAGGCACGCATACCGTCAAGTAGGTTTCAATGATACGTGAATACATCCTCTGTTCCGTAATGGAGTCACCACATATAGCCAGCCGATCCCCTTCTCGCAGAATGAGCTCCTGATTCGGAACCGAAAGGTGAGGCCTAAAAGGCTCGAAAAAATCCCCCTCTGGCAAGGGAACCAGAGCTTGAGATTGGATGACCAAGGCAGCCGAGCAGGCAATCAGTGCGGGTGCCATGCGATGAAACAGGTTCATATGATAAGAAATCGATTTTGGATTGGGTCAAGCGATCAATACGTCGTCATGCTGTGAAGGACTATGCCTTTTTACCTTTGGTATCTTTTTCTTCAGCTTCCTTGCCTTCAGCCTTCTTATCTTCAGATTTTGCGGCTTCTGGATCTCTCTTGGCCATGATGTCTTTGACAATTTGAGCCGTCACTTCAGGTTTTTCAGCCATCGCGGTTCGAGCAGCCTCTTTACCTTGACCAATCAATTCACCATTGTATTGGATCCAGGCACCGCGCTTCTGAACCACGCCATATGTCAGCGCGACGTCCAGAATACTGCTCTCTCTGTTGATACCCTGATTGTACATGATATCGAATTCCGCTTCTGCAAAAGGGGGAGCAACTTTATTTTTAACGATCTTGACTTTGACGTGGTTACCTATGGCGCTTCCAGTAGCATCTTTTAAAGTTTCTTTGCGTCGAATATCAATCCTGACACTGGCATAAAACTTCAAAGCCTTACCACCTGGCGTTGTTTCTGGACTCCCAAACATGACCCCCACCTTTTCGCGTAATTGATTGGTGAAAAGGCAAGTTGTCTTGGCCTTGTTAAGCACTGAGGTCAGTTTTCTAAGGGCTTGACTCATCAGCCTTGCTTGCATCCCCATCGTTGCCATCCCCATGTCACCTTCAAGTTCAGCTTTTGGCACAAGAGCAGCAACAGAGTCCACCACGATCACATCCAGAGCGTTGGACCGGGCAAGGGTTTCGCAAATCGTCAATGCCTCTTCTCCACTGTCTGGCTGAGAAACAAGTAAATCATCCAGATTAACACCCAGTTTGCGGGCATACCCCGGATCAAGGGCATGTTCAGCATCAATAAAAGCGGCGGTACCTCCGGCTTTTTGGGCATTGGCAATCACATGCAACATGACGGTGGTTTTACCTGAGGATTCGGGACCATAAATTTCAACGATGCGACCTCGCGGCAAACCGCCGACTCCAAGTGCAAGGTCCATCGACAAGGCCCCGGTTGGAATGACGTCAATTTTCTTATGAGAAGGTGCGTTACCAAGGCGCATGATACTCCCATCACCAAAAGTTTTGGTAATGGATTGAATAGCAGTATCGAGATTGCGCTCTTTGTCAGCTTCGCTTGAACCAGCGCCAGCAAAGTTGGGCTGTTTTGATCTGGAGGATGCTTTTGTTGCCATGTTTTTGTGATTGATATTAAAGAGGAATAATGCGGGACGATTGGAACTTTAGTCAATGATGGTTCGCAGCATGCTAAGTAATAGGAAGAGACAAAGTGCATGAGAAGTGATTCGTTTGATTCATATCCTTTGACTCCGGATTGGAAAAATCATGATAGAGTAGGTTTTTTGAGCTTTTTATTGCTGATGGAATCTTGAGAAAGGCATTGGGTGGAGACTTTTTCATGCCTTCTTTTTTTTACATTCCAATAATAAAAACCAAAGAGACTCAATGCGATCCATGTGGTTCCGGAAACCTCTGGCACTGGAGTAATGACCCCGAATAAATCTAGATTATCCAACCGCCAGGTACCACTACTGGATTCAGCATTGTAACCATAAAATCGAAATTCAATGGTGTTGGTCAAGTCATCGAACAAGCCGCCTGATAAATCGATCGATTGATCTCTGCGATACGAGGTATTATCGGGAAGAGAGAAAGCGGTTCCTATATCAGTCGCGAATGTATCCAGGCTTGACCGAAGAGACCAATCATGAATTCCTGTAGCGGAACGCCGTTCATCAAGCTGCAAGCCGCTTATTGATAATTCAAACCCTGGGTCAGGTGTAAGGGAGAATGTAAAATAATCATTAACATCCAGGCCATCATGACTCCATGAACTGGCGCTGAAGGCTCCACTCGCTAAGGAAGAATTGACCCCATTGCCTCGGCTCATATCGCTCGCACTTCCATTCGCTGGTTGGTTATCTGCACCAAAAGCTAACTCATTACCAGCAGTTCCGTTGAAGCTGAAAGTGATTATTTGAGCACAAAGATGTTGGCTCATGAAAATGCATGAAAATAACAATAAGATTGAATTACGAAACATGCTTTGCCTTTCTGTTGTTTGTTTAATGCACAAGAAGCGCTTGCATTTTCACGTCAGCACTCCCTAAAACATCCACTCACAATTTCAGGCTTCATCCAACACATCATATTTAAATGTAATGGATTCTTATGATCATGTTGGCATTACAATTTTTGTTCAATATATTTATATGTTATTTATTTTGCTTTTATTATTAATATGCGCCACTCCATTACTTTTGAAGTGAAATTTGTTTATTTTCCTGTAAATTGAACATGCATTTTTTATTCCTAGCCATGCGAAACCAATCTTTGTTCACCTTTTCATTTCCTTTATTTTTCCTGATCATGGCTTGCTGTGGTTTGATTGCCTGCCAGACACCTTATCGCCAGTCTGTGTCTCAAAAAAATTTAACTTATCGTTATACGGGCTGGCCTGAGAAATCTGTGGAACGACTTCTTTTTCAATATCTTGATTCCAAGAATTTCCTGATTTCGGAATCGCGAGAGGGAACCATGCGCTTCGATCGGAAAGGGTCTCATTGGGATGCTGTAAAATATGGTTCATTTCTTGAACCAGCCGTCTGGTTGAGGCTTGAACCCACTTTCAATGAGGACAAGGAATCAATGCAAACAACATTGAGTATCAAGGTCAGCCTCATCACTCATCGTCTCAGCAGTCTCGAGGAGGAGATAACCCCAGGGAAACATCATATGGAAGAAGCGAATGAGATACTGGGTTATTTTGAAAGAATGATGCTTCGATCTGTCAGTTCGAATACATCTTCATCCACATCTAAAGACTGAAAAATGCTTGGCAACTCTCGGTAGCAGCACAGCTGCCTTCCAACCATTTATCGGTCAAGGAACAGATAAACGCAGATAAATTGACTGATGATGAACACAGCTGTGAGGATGTACACACATCCTTCTTGCAGCAGAGAATTTATTTGAGAACATGGAGACAAATCAAACCGAAGCATTATTTCACCGATTTTTAATATGTCCCCTGACTTCAGGCCGTGCGCGCCTTGAATAACATCGTCGTTAAGCAAACAGGACGCTTGTTTACAAATCGAAAGGACGGGCCTTCGATCTTCATTGAGGGAAATCAAAGCATGATTCTCCCATATGCCTGCCCCCTCCATATGGAAGTCAGCCGAATCATGTCGACCTATGGAAAATGGAAAGGCCTGGATTTCCACTGTGTGGTGATCCAAGCCTTTGAAAGGACTGATCGAGGTTAACTGAAACATCTATCAATAAAGGCGCCTCGGAACATCAATAATGTCTTTAGGGTAAATCGGAGGGTCTAATTGTGAATCACGCCGCGCTTTTTCATAATCAAAGGTGATTTGTGAACCGTTTCCCCTGATAACAGAAATTTTACGTTTCTTGGCAAAATCTGTCAGCCCACCGGCTTGTGAGATAGCTTCGACAGCAGTCGTTTCGCCGACGTAGGGATAACGACCACTTCGAATCACTTCCCCGTTGATCGTGAATAGTCTATCTTCAGTGATCACGGTGATAGACAGTGTAGAGAATATGCGCGGAACATAGGCTTCCTGCAGTTTTCCTTGCAGCTGAGGCGGTGTAAGCCCCTCGGCTATTACAGGTTTATTCAAGTAAGGAGGATGAATCGTTCCATCATCCCGAACCCGTTCCTCATGAGGCGGGGGCGGAGTGGGAATTCCAGCAAAGCGAATGGTAACCTTTTCACCCACTGACAACCCCAAAGGCGGAGCAACTTCCTCACCAACATTGTAGTCACCCCCTTTTCCTGATCCAGTAAAACAACCGGTCAGAAAAATTATTACTGACGCAAAAGCTACGCCCCATAATTTACCGTTCAACATATTTAAAAGCCTGTTCATCCTAAAATCATTTACTGAAAACCAAGATATCTGATTAGAATTTATTTTTCAATTCCAAGTCACCTCTTGCGGAGGTCTTACCAGATTTCCCATCACTTTTCTTCTTGGAACTGGTGCCATCTCCATCTTGCTTTGAGTAATAATCGTAGTAATAACCACTGTAGTAGTAGTAGTAAGAATCTTGTGAGATATTAATATTATTAAGAACAACACCTAACAGGTTTCCACCCACTTTTTCAACCATCTGCTTGGCACGAACCGTCATGGCTTGCGGGTATTTACGATACTGGATGACCAAGATAGCCATATCCACTTCACTTGCGAGAATGGAAGCATCACTCACGCCCATGATTGGAGGCGAATCAAAAAAGACATAGTCATAAAGCTTGCGCGCTTCCGCAATGAAGCTTTTCATCTTGGAAGAGTTCAAAATTCCCATGGAACTACTTGGTAATTTTCCACTAGGCAGAAAATCAAGGTTTTCATGTTTAGTGGTTTGAACGACTTCTTCCAATGATTTGGTAGCCAAAAGGTAGTCAGTCAAGCCCAGCGCATTGGAAACTCCAACATGCTTGTGTAGACTAGGTCGTCGTAAATCAGAATCTACAATCAGTATGCGAGAACCATTTTGAGCAAAAACAGTTGCCAGATTGAAAATTGTTGTAGATTTCCCCTCACCCGCACCGCCACTGACCACGGTAAGTGTATTGGCTTTTTCGTTTTTGCGCGAAAAAAGAATATTTGTTCTCAAAACACGATAGGCCTCGGCATGCGGACTATCTGGACCTTCCATTAGCAGTGAGTGAACATTTTGTGGAATCACTCCAAGAACAGGTGCATCGAGGGCTTGTTCAACATCGTCGATAGTCTTGACGCTGGTATCGAGATATTCAATGAAGAAAGCCAAACCAATACCAACGACCAAACCAACCACAACACCCAGAGCAATATTGAGGAAAATTTTTGGTCTGACTGGATCAGGGTTGGGTTCCGCAGGGTCATAAATTTCCACAATAGAATCTGTCGGCAAGGCAGCATCTACTGTCTCCTGAAGGATTCGAATCATGATCATATCACTGATTTTGGACAGATTCTCCAAGTCGCGCTTGGCTGTGAAATAAGGGCGATATTCAGCTGTTTTTTCAGCATCACTGGCTTTTGCAGATTCCACTGCAGAAGTCAGTTCTGTCAGTTGGTTGCGGGCTGCGTTCACTTGGGTTTGCAACCCTCTCAGGACTCCCGTTATCTCCTTTTTGATCTGGTCATTCAGAGTCAAAAGCAAACTGTTGGATGCTTTCATTTGTGGATGGTCCGGACCGTGGATCGCTTTCATCTGGGATAATTGCTGATGACCTCTGTCAAATTCATTGAGCAATGAGGTAAGACGCAAATTGCCAGGCATTGCCGTAAGCAAGGTATTACGTAGCTCTTCCAGAGTAAGCGATGTTAATTCTTTAAAAAGGGTTTCGTAGCGGATGAGATTTGCCTCCGCAACCGTTCGCTCCTGCTCCAGTTTCATCACGATCTGGGGCTCGGTGGTCATTCCAATAGAACTTCCCTCAGCACTGTAAATGTCAGAAATATTTAAATCTTCACGTAGTTTATCAAGATGCTTTTGCTTGGTTTGCACTTTGTTTTGCTGAGTCGAATATTCCTGTTTGAGGACTTCGATCCCACTGTTTGCCATGTCTTTCAGACCCTTTTCACGGACGTTTTTGTATTGCTCAGCAATTTCTTGCGCGATCGACGCAGCCTCTTCCTTGTCCTCACTATACGCTTTGATCTCGATCAAGCTGGTATTGCGATATTGATCAACATCGATGGATTTCTTTAAGACCTGGAATGTTTCGTTAGTGGTGAGGGGTGTCTCAAGCTTGAAACGTTCCATCCACTGATGATTCAATCCAAGCGCGTTGATGACGGGATGAAGGACTTTTTTTGATTGAATCTTTTCATATTCAGTCAGCACCCAGTAAGGGTCATGCTGCTGAGCAGCCTGCAATCCCATCAGCGGCGTGATATCAGAATTATCCTTCTCAATTGCAATCCTGACTGAGCTCGCATAGGTGGGCGGCAACAGAAATGTGATGATAGTCGTCGTAAGAACAACTAACAGGAAGACAGCCAAGATCACCGTTTTACGAATTCGGATGATTCGCCAATAATCTAAAAAGTGAAGCTTAGACTCTGATTGCTGCTGTGGCTGTTGACTAGGTTTCGTTTGCATGGGTCAAAAGAGAAAAAAAGGGAGGCTAGAATGATAAAGTTCCAGCCTCCCCATAAAACATGTAACTAAATGAATATTAATAGGATGCTTTCAAACCAAGGTAGACACGATTACGATCAAAACTTCGATTTCCGAGATCGGAGTCCAAGTCATCAAAATTGTAACCGGTTTCAGCAAGCAAATACTGATTGATCTGGTAGCTCATGTTGAAACCCAAGCTCCAGAAATTGTCAGAAGTATCTGCCAGACTGTCACCAAACGAACTATTCGCATACATGCCTACAAAGTTAGCGGTGAGTTTAGCTGTGAGCTGATGAGAAACAGATGCGTAAGCCGAGGTCGTCTCTTGGTCAAGTATCAAGGACCCTCCCACCTGAGCGATGTCAGTTTGGTTACGCTCGTGACGTAAACCAAGGGCGATGTTACTTCCCTTGGCATATGCATAGGATAAGTTGGCATCGATATAAGGACTTGTGGTTGAGTCGTCTACTCCAGCAGCAACATTATCATAGGAAGTGAATTGAGCACCCGCTCTCAACGAACCAAGCAATTCAGGCGTGAAGCTGTGGTCAAACCCGGCGTAAACATAGTGAGAGTCACTGTTACGCACCTCAGGGTTGAGGTAAGGACCAAAAGTCAAACTGTCATCACTGGTGTAGTCGACGACGCGATATTGATAACCAAGGATCCCTGTTGTCCCTGGGCGAAGTTGCGAACGGAGATTAGCGGTAACACGGTGTTCAACACGATCGAGCAAGGCAGAAAAACTTCCAGCCCCGCTTTGGTCGTAATTGTAAAGATCATTTCGGTAACCCGCCATGAGACTGTAAGTGCGACTCAACTGGGTGGTAAAGTTAACATGGGCGCGGTTATGGATGGCGTCCATGTTGGAACGCAAGCGCGACGCACCCGTCGGTTCAAGCACTTCGGGCTCCTGAGCAATGACAAATTCATCACCCAAATCCACTGACATGTTCTCATTGAAATCGTGAGTCAGATCGAGGGAGAAACGATGCGAATGATCTGAGTTGTCTGGGTCACGATCTTCGAACCAGCGAAGTTTGTATTCGTAACCAAGGCCCAGATACGTTTGATCCTTAACCAAATTCAGACTGATAGCTGGACTGAACTCGATACCAACGCTGTCTTCAGCGATAGCATTGGGAGCAGTTGTGATGTTGTCATCGTAGAAGCCCCTTAGGTTTGCAGATAAACTCCATGGTTTGGAAGTCTGTGATGGGGTTAAACCTACATCGGGAGCTGCCTGCATGCTTACTACCCCTAGGGCGGCCAATCCGGCTGTTGTTACAATCTTTTTCATACCTTCGTTAATCGCTTAATGCTGCTATGTGCCCAGCTTGAGTATTGATTTGCTCCAAATAATGGGGTTGAACCCTTGTTTTTGTCAAACACAAATCGACCCATCGACGGGATTTTTGTTTGGTTGGGATTCTTCAAATCTCGAAGATCCGAAAGCCTTTACCATTTTTGCTTACTCCTGAAACACCGGCAGCCAACGCTGGCGGTCAGATATATATAGTTGATCAGGCATAACGCCCGGGTGTCCATATTTCAAGGGAAAACCTTTGGGTAAATTCTGCCGCAACTGCACATCCATGTAAAACCGAGCCCAAGCTGCGTCTGGATCTTTGAGCACTTCGGACATGAAACGCCGATTTGTCGTGAGAGGTGTCAAGTAAACAGACTTGATGGGTGCATATTGATCATGAATTTTGTAGAAATCGGGTTCAATGTTTCGGGTTATCCACAAACATGGCCGATCGCCATACCAGGCCACCGCCCAAGGCATATCACTCATCATCAATTCCTCCGAATCGTTCCAATAGCCTATTTCCTGAATCAAAGGCGGGCTGTAGGGCGGATATACAATGGGAGTCGTCTTGGGGGGCAGCAATCGAAGCACCAGCGGTGAACTCACAACCATGAAGACCCCGAGGATGACCACATTTCTGGCGCCATCAAAAGGAAGCGGAAGCTGATCCAGAAGCGTGAAAAAGAAAGCAGCGCCGAACATATACAGGACCTGTCTCTTATACACATCTCCGAGCCCACGAGACAAGAGGCAATCT
>OLHY01000272.1_pt1 | contig 18086 bp, 17 predicted proteins | sample 1609411 | NCBI WGS metagenome assembly OLHY01 (sample SAMN05416817, study PRJEB24817) | seawater metagenome | isolation source: Sea water | place: Canada:Atlantic | collected 2013-07
GATTGCCTCTTGTCTCGTGGGCTCGGAGATGTGTATAAGAGACAGGTCCAATGCTTTGTGTGGAGCTTTGGGGCGGTTCGCGGAACGGATGATTGCAAACGGTTGCCCTCGCTTGGTAATGGTCACTTCTTCGCCTTGGATAATCCAATTGGAAATCTCGGGGAAACGATTCCTAAGATCGGCTATCGTGGCTGTTTTCATGATACAAAATGTATCATGAATCTACATGTCGTCAAGGAAGCTTCCCTTGGGCTACGGACTCGGGTTTGCTGCCGTGCCTTGACTTTTACGGCCCTCTCTTTCTGAAATTTAACTTGTCTGCTTGACCTTTTTCATAAAGTTTGCACACTACGCTGCCCTGCTGTAAGGGCAAATCTCACTTGTATGAAGCAAAACATTCGTAACATCGCCATCATCGCTCACGTGGATCATGGAAAAACAACTCTAGTAGATTGTCTATTAAGGCAGTCCGGACTTTTCCGTGATAATCAGGTGGTAGAGGAACGCATGATGGATAGCATGGACCTTGAGCGTGAGAAGGGAATCACCATCAAGGCAAAGAATGCTTCTTACAAATATGACGATTTTCATGTCAATATAGTCGACACTCCCGGTCATGCTGATTTCGGTGGTGAGGTGGAGCGCATCATGAATATGATTGATGGCGTGGTCCTTGTCGTTGATTCCGTGGAGGGACCGCAGGCCCAGACACGTTTCGTGCTTCGCAAGGCTCTGGAATCGGGTGCCAAGCCCATTGTGGTCATCAACAAGATCGATCGTGAGGGTGCCGTCCCCCACGAAGTGCTGGACAAGCTGTTCGACCTCTTTCTCTCACTCAATGCGACTGATGATCAATTGGATTTTCCAGTGATCTATGCCAGTGCCAAACAGGGCATTGCGATGAAGGAGCTGGATGATGAGGGCAAGGACATGAAACCCTTGTTCGAAGCGATCGTGCAGCATACGCCCGCACCGAGAATTCAGCAGTCCGATGATTTCAAACTCCTGATTGCCAATCTCGATTATTCCGATTACCTCGGCAGGATCGCCTTTGGAAAGATTGTCTCCGGCAAGGTCACTCTTGGAACCAAGATGTTTCGAGTTCAAGGAGATGGCTCCAGAACAGCTGGCAAGGCCAGCGCTATTTTCAGTTTTGATGGGATGAAGCGTATTCAGGTGGAAGAAGCCGGTGCGGGAGACATCATCGGTTTGACTGGTTTCGAGAATGTGGAAATTGGCGAGACCATTACCGACAATGAGGAAGCGGAGCCGTTACCTTTTGTCCCTGTCGATCCTCCCACCATCTGCATGCAATTCGCGGTCAACGATGGACCTTTTGCAGGCAAGGATGGAAAATTAGTGACTGCGCGCCATATCAGAGAGCGATTGGTGCGAGAAACACGTACTAATATTTCATTGCGCGTCAACGAAACGGACGCACCCAATATCTTTGATGTGACTGCTCGCGGTGAGATGCAGATTTCCGTATTGGTCGAGCAGATGCGGCGTGAGGGCTTCGAAGTGCTCGTATCTCGTCCCGAAGTCATCTACCAACGTTCGCCCGAGGGCAAACTGCTTGAGCCGATCGAAAAGCTTTTTGTCGAGACACCTCAGGAATTCATGGGGCCTGTCCTGGAGAGTATGGCAAACCGTAAAGGTGACATTACCAACATGGAGCACCGGGCCGACACCATCATTGTCGAAGCCTTGATCCCCATGCGCGGTCTGATTGGTTTTGAATCCGACCTGGTGAACATGACGCGCGGCATGGGCATTCTCAGTCATCTTTTCCATGAATACGATGAAGATCGCGGTGATATCCTGACCCGAAAAACCGGATCCTTGATCAGCACTGAAACGGGAGAATCCACCGCCTACGCGCTGGACATGGCTCAGCAACGTGGGAAACTCTTGATTGGGCCTGGTGAGCAGGTGTATGCAGGAATGGTGGTTGGCGAGAATGCCAGGGATCAGGACCTGCCGATCAATCCATGCAGGATCAAGAAATTAACCAACTTCCGTTCTTCAGGCGATGGCAAGGGCGTTCAACTCGAACCTCCCATGCTCCTGAGTCTCGAAAAAGCCATCGAATTCATCGGTCAGGATGAATACGTGGAGGCGACGCCAAACAACTTGCGTCTCCGCAAAAAAATTCTCTGTGAGCACGCTCGCAAGCGATCCGAATCGACACGTCAGGTCAAGGTGATGGCCTGAGCCAGTGTTTTGCCTGCGCTTGAGGTAGTTACCATTCGTTATTGTCACTAACGGATAAGATCGATTGGGTGCTGTCTTAAGGTTTCGTCTATTCCAAGTATGGGAATATTGAGCGTCATTGCCGTGGCAATAATGATTCCGTCAAAGGGGTCTCCATGGTGCCGGGGGAGATCGCACAGTTTCAAAATGACCTCATCTTCCAGAGAGATGTAGTTGAATCCAAATAATCGTACCCTTGAACGGACGTATTCCACCGGTGAATACGGAAGCTCTATTTTCCCGATCCTGAATTTCAAACCAATTTCCAATGTTGAAATATGGCTGATACAGATCGTATGTTCACGATTCAGCAGGATACTTCTTTTTTGTCTTTGAATTATTCTTTCCTTTGACGTTCATTTTGCCAAACTTTCAGAAAATCAACCTCGTCTCTACTTTGCGGAATGACAGGATACTCATGAAAACCATTTTGACCGTTTTTAGATTGTTAGGATGCTGGGTGCTGATGGCATGCGCCTCGGCAATGCCCGTTATTGATGCAGGCACCTTATCACTACTTGAATCTACCCAGACCATTGAAATACGCGATGGGGATCAAGTCATGCTGGTTTACCACAAGACTCCCGTTCCTCAACCCGAGGGTCAAGACCCTGTCTATGCCCGCAGCGGTTTCATTCATCCCTTGAAATCACCGTCGGGTGGAGTGGTGACCAGTATTCATGCGGATGACCACATTCATCACATGGGACTATGGCATGCATGGGTCAAAACAGAACACAAAGGCAGGCATTTTGATTTCTGGAATCTGGGAGGTAAAACCGGCAAAGTGAGATTTGTCCGCACGGTCAGTTCTTTCAGTGAAAGTGATCTGGTGGGTTTCACCGTGCAACAGGAGCAAGTCGGCATGACGGAGAAAGGAACGCAGGAAGAAGTCATCCTCGATGAAACGTTGACCGTCAAGGTTCGTCAATCAGGCGACAGCTATCTGGTGGATTACGACACGCGTCAAACCAATGTGACAGAGACTTCTCTTGTCCTTCCCGCCTATCGCTACGGTGGATGCATCGCTTATCGTGCGCCTTATCACTGGAACAAGGAAAACAGCAACTATCTGACTTCCGAAGGCAAGGACCGATCCAACGGCCACATGACACGAGGACGATGGTGTGCGATGTTTGGTCCGACTGACCAGGGAGATGCGACCTTGGCCATTCTGTGTCATCCTGAGAACCGCGACGCACCGCAGCGGATGCGGGTCTGGCCGGATGGAAAGGTGTTCTTCAACTACGTGCCGATTCAGGAAACGGGTTGGGAGCTGAAGCCTGAAGAACCATCCACCATGCGTTATCGCGTGGTGATTTCGAATGGCAAGGCGGATGCCGAACAATTGAATTCACTTTGGAATCAATACGCTGCAAATTAACCTATCAAGAACAACTATCTTTACGAACATGATGATCCAAAAAACCTCGTTATATTTCGCTTTGAGTGCCCTGTTCACCATTTGTGTGGAGAGTTCGGCAGAAACAGTCAAAGAACGATTGGCGGCGACCCCATATCACCTGGTCTACGAGAAATACGCAGACAACAATTGGGAACTTTTCGTCTCTAAAGCAGACGGGACCGGAGAACGCAATCTCACCAACACACCCGATCAACACGAGCTGTATCCCCAGGTGTCGCCCGATGGAAAACGTCTCTGCTTTGTTTCAGACAAGGGCTCCGGACGCAATACAGTGCGCAGCGTTTATGTCATGAAAATGGATGGTTCGGATCGCAAGTGGGTGGCCGACGAAGCCCGCCAACCATGTTGGACAAATAGCAGCGACACCATCCTTTACCTGCCGCAGGAATACTCCAAATGGAATGTAGTCGATTACTTCACGAAGGGGCTTGTCTACTACAACGTGGAGACTGGGGTAAAATGCAGACATCCCAACAGTGACAAACTTCACCATCTTTACAACCCAAGTATGTCTCCCGACGGGAAATGGATCGTATCAACGGTTCACGCCGGCATGGGATTCAAACATGCCATCCTTTTGATCGAAGCCGAAGGCGATGGCATTCATAGTCTGGATATTCCCGGATGTCGCCCGACATTTAGTCCCAATGGCAAATACGTTGCCTGGGGGCCTGGCGATCATGAAATTGCGGTGGGAGAGATCGATTGGAAAGCCAACCCACCAAGAGTCAAAAAGAAATGGTTGTCCGTGAAGGACAAAGTCAACAAGGTCTACCATGTCGATTGGTCCCCAAACAGCGCCTTCCTTAGCATCAGCCGGGGCGTCAAGAGCGACGGTGATTTATCCAAGCCCGGCACACACCAATCAGCCTGCGAAATCGTCGGTGTTTACGCCAAAGACTGGAATCTCATTACAGTGCCACTCGATCAGGGACCTGAAATCGATCTGTCCAAAGCAAGTGCAGACCAATTCCACCAAATCACCCAAGACGGCAGCAGCAACAAAGAATCCGACTGGTTTACATCCGCTCAATAAGTTCATGAATCATTGGCAACATATTTTCGTCGGCCTGTGCGGTGGCATGGGATTGCTGGCGCTTTCCGGCTGTGGTCCTTCGACATCGAATGAGCAAACCTCTGGATCCACAAACGCATCCTCAGGCATGATGTCGTTTCCAGTGAAAACTGCTTCCGGTATCGAGATGATCTTTTTGGGTGGCGGAACTTTTACGATGGGAAGTGATCAGGAAAGCCCCGACGAAGGTCCTGCCCACAAGGTTACTTTGAGTCCATTCCTGATCGATCAGTGTGAAGTCACGCATGAACAGTTTGCAAAAGTCCAAATCCCCAACCCGTCCCACTGGCAGGACGATCCACGCAAGCCTGTGGAACAATTACGATGGCGTGACGCCAAACTCTATTGCAACGAACGCTCTTTACTGGAGGGTTTAACGCCCTGCTATGACGAGGCGAAGGAAGGTTGGCCCTGCAACTACGAAGCGAATGGCTACCGCCTGCCTTCTGAAGCCGAATGGGAATTTGCGGCACGCGCTGGGTCAAAGGATCGGTATCCAGTTGGTAAACGTGCCCTCAATCAGTCGGCTTGGTTCGGGGATAACGCGGGTAAGCAAACGCATGTCGTCGGCACGCGTCGTCCCAATGATTGGGGCATTCACGATATGTATGGCAACGTGTCCGAGTGGTGTCAGGACGCCTATGAGGAAGAATACTATGCTTCCAGCCCTGAGAAGAATCCACGTGGACCTGAGGACACTGCTGAAAATAATCGCAGAGTCATGCGCGGTGGTTCCTGGAAATCGAGTGCCGACATGTGCCGCGTAACCTTCAGGCAGGGCCAGCAGACAGGCGATTCGGATGCCTGCTTTTACACGGACTTCTGCGGTTTTCGATGTGTGCGATCCATCAGTGAGGAAGATGCGAAGAAGTTAGTAAGTGACACCTCATCGGAATAAGCGGGATAACCTCTATCGGCACCTGAATACTAAGTGAGCTCATCCATTATTCCCATATTGCAGCGATACCAAGGTGACATGAAAACGGAGGAAGCAGTATCCGAGGGTTGTGAGGTATGGATGCTGCGATCTGCCGTTCGCAATCTGCAAAATGAAAAGATGAGCAGTTGACATGTTGTTTCACACCTGGACCTTCCTCATCTTTTTCCCCATAGTTTTCCTGGGCTACCTTGCCTTCAAGAAAACCTCTCTTCGCGTGCCCTGGCTCTTGGCCGCTTCTTATGTTTTTTATGGCTCCTGGAACCCTTTCTATTTATTGCTCATCATCTACTCCACGGCCCTGGATTACTGGGTAGTCGCCTGGATGGAAGCTTGTGGTTCTGCTTGTGGTTCTTCGAAAAGCGCGCATTCAAGCAGCAGGCGTTGGGCCTCGTTGCTCCAGTGGCGTTCACCTGTCCGTTCCCTGAGAGTGGCGGCATGGATCGGTCGAGTGGGTTTGTTGTTGAGTCTTGGATTGGGCTTGATGGGTCCTGCAGGCTCCAAAGCGGTTGCCTGTCTGCTGGGGGTTCTCTCCTTGACCATGATGTTTGCCGCGTCCATGCAGAGCCGCAAAGCCTGGCTTTGGGTAAGCATGATCAACAACCTTTCCTTCCTGCTCTATTTCAAATACGCCGATTTCTTCATCGAAAACGCGAATCAATTATTCGTTCGATTGGGTTTCAATATCCAATGGCCGGAGGCTGCCACACTGATGCCCTTCGGCTGGGAGTATCTGCTTCCGGTAGGGATTTCATTTTATACCTTTCAATCGATGAGCTACACCTTCGATTTTTATTTCGGTAAACTTCCACGAGAAAAAAAGTTCCTGAACTTTGCGACATATGTTGCCTTTTTTCCGCAATTGGTGGCAGGCCCCATTGAACGTGCCGCCTCCTTGTTGCCGCAGTTCGAGAAAGCGCCCAGGATCCGTATCAAGGATATCACAGACGGAGCTTCCTTGTTCCTGATAGGCTTGTTCAAGAAATTGGCACTGGCCAACTACCTTTCCTATTATGTGGAACGGGTGTACGGCATGCCGGATGAATTCGGTGGTGCCGCTCTGGCTCTGGCAACGCTGGCGTTTGCGTGGCAGATTTATTTTGATTTCAGTGGTTACACCGACATGGCGCGGGGTATTGCCTTGATGATGGGGTACAAATTGATGCTGAATTTCAATCGCCCCTATCTGGCGACCAGTCTTGGGGATTTCTGGTCACGCTGGCACATCAGTTTGTCCACCTGGTTCAGGGATTATGTTTATATTCCATTGGGAGGCAACCGTCACGGAGCCAAGAAAGCCTATCTTTATCTGGGGATCACATTTTTACTTTCAGCCGTCTGGCATGGTGCCGCCTGGACGTTCATCATATGGGGTTTGCTGCATGCCGTTGGAACCATGGCAACGCGCGAACTGGAGAGCAAGGCATGGTATCATGATCGAGTGCCCATCGCGTTGAAGCGACTGTTCGTTTTTCTTTTTGTGAGTTTTGCATGGATATTTTTCCGTGCCGAAACGGTGGGTGATGCGTGGTTGATCGTGAGCCGCATTGCTGGAAGTGCCTGGACCGATCCCGCCATGCCTCTGCTGATGATGGGCTTGATCGTTTTGATGTGGGCCTACCAATGGTTGCAGGAAACGCGATTCAGAATCTGGACCGAAGCAGCGTGGTTCAAGGTCATGGGAGCGGTGTTCATGTTGATATGGCTTTGCTTTTTCAGCTCTTCGGGGGGGGCATTCATTTATTTCCAGTTCTAATCCATGAAACAGGAAAATTCCAAACAGATGCCAAGTCAGAGCGATGCTGGGCGCAGATTACAAAAGGCCCAGCCTCATGCGTTTCTCTTATCCGTCCCTCAGTGGATTGGGGTGCTGGCTGTTTTTCTCGCACTGGTGCTTTTCTTGCCCTCGGCATGGAAAACTTGGGAGTTCTTTGATCCTGAACTCAACTACCGTGTGCCTTATGAAACGAGTCAGGATTACTGGCAATACGAACGACACCTGAAGCAGCGCACACAAGAGAACGACATTTTCTTCGTGGGTGATTCGGTCGTCTGGGGGGAATACGTCACTGCCGATGCGACCTGGTCCGCTTTTTTAAATGAACAGGCTTCGGAAGAATACCAGTTTGTGAACCTGGCTTTGAATGGTCTTTATCCGCTGGCATTGGAGGGGCTCGTGCGACATTACGGAAGTGATTTAAGGCAAGGCAAGGTCATGCTTCATTGTAACCTGCTCTGGATGAGCAGCCCTTCCGCCGATCTTTCACAATCGAAGGAACAAGTGTTCAATCATCCCACCCTTGTCCCTCAGTTCCGGGTTTCTATTCCAAGTTATCGTGCCACTCTGGATACGCGTCTCGGCAGGGCCATCGGTCATCAATGGAGTTTTCTGGCCTGGGTACGCCATTTGCAGATCCAGTATTGGAAACAAAAAGATCCTTACGCCTGGACCCTGGCTGACAATGGTAAGTACCCACCTGCGTATCCGAACTCCTATACGATGCCATGGTCGGTTGTCGATGGGCGTTTGATCTCTGAACCTGAGAGGGATCCTGATCGAGGCCTGCAAAGCACCAGGCACAAGTCATGGTCTGATGAGGGTGTAGGCACGCAGCGATTTGACTGGGTCCCTCTCGATGATTCCCTTCAATGGCAGGCGTTCCAACGATTGTGCCAAGTGCTACGAGATCGAGGGAATGATTTGATCGTCGTCCTCGGGCCATTCAACCAGCACATCATGACAGCGGATAATCGGGCCAAGTTCGTGGGTATCGAGGATAAAGTGAAGCAGTGGTTTGAATCAGCCTCCCTTCCATATGTCGCCCCCAAGCTTCTTGATAGTTCACTCTATGGAGATGCCAGTCATCCGCTGACGGAGGGTTATCGAAAACTGGCAGAATCCTTGTGGGATGATTCAGACTTCAAAGAGTGGTTGGCTGTTCCGAAGTAAATGATTTTGTATTTTTAATTGGCAATGAGGATTGAATATTAAAATTTGTGGTTAAAACCGTAATTATTACTATCCTGAACTTGAGATCATGGAGCTTTACAGGGAATTTTTTCAAATCATTCGAAAGTTGAATGAACATGACGCCGCATATTCGGTCGTTGGGGAAATTGCATTGGCTTTTCATTCCTTCTCCCTCGTTTCACACGTGATATCGATATTCTGGGAACACCTTCAGATCTTAAAAAATACCAAGAGGTTTTTTCAGAGCTTGGTTATATTTTATTAGGAAAGCCATGGACCTTTGTGAATACCGATATGACCCTGCATCGTTACGGTAAGAAGAGTGACGTGAGCAAGGAGGAATTGTTAGTTGTTGATTTGTTAATTGGAAACGAACCTGCTCATCTGAAGATCATCGAACGAAGTATTGTCGATGAGTCGTCCGCTGGGAATGTCAGTCTTGCCAGACGGGAGGATCTTATCTGGATGAAGGAGATTCGGGGTTCTTCTCAAGATCTTGTTGATATCGAAAAACTCAAGGAATCGCATGACCAGGATTGAACGTACGCTCAAAGAGTTGGATGATCTACGGCAATTCTATTACCAGATCAAACAACGAAAACAACCTGAGAGTCAGGCATCTGGAAGTTGTTCAGATTCACATGTACCAAAGCCCATTGACGAAGAAATAGAAGAGAGTCAGTCTACAAAAAGTCCTGATGCGTAATACCTGTTAACGAGTAGTAAAATGGATTGATTCCATTCGAGTTCCTAGTAATGAATTATTATGACAGCATTGGAAAAAGAGATCCAAAAACTACCCAAGCTAGAGAAACTGGGTTTCATGGAGTTTATTTGGGCAGATTTATTGAAAGGAGAAGATCCCATTCAATCACCTGATTGGCACCACCTGGAACTCGAGGCCACGGAAAAACGCATTCAAGAAGGAAAAGAACATTTTGAAGACTGGAATGCTGCGAAAGAAGCTATCCGCAGGGCATGAGGATCCGGATTCTAACTGCTGCTACCCGCGATTTAGTAAACGGAAAAAAGTTTTACAATCTTCAGGAGGAGGGAGTTGGATCCTATTGTCTGCTCTGACATCGATTCTTTACTTTTATTTCAGGGGTTCACAAAAAGGTTCGTGGTTATTTTTGTATGCTTTCCAAGCGGTTTCCTTATGCGATTTATTATAAATTGGAAGAGAATGAAATAAGGGTCCATCGAATTCTCGATTGCCGGCAAAACCCCATCAAGATCAAGAAGGCACTGAAATCATCTTTTACTCTTTAGTCTGGCTGTGGAAGTTCATTCCTTCAACAAACGTGTCCGTTACCTTGAGTGTTGGATCCAGCAGGATTAAATCAGCTCTTTTTCCAACTTCCAGACTTCCGATCTCATCATCCATCCCTACTTGTTCAGCGGGGGTGAGGGTGGCCATGCGGATGGCTTCGTGGATTTCTGCGGAGGTGTTCTCATACATGTTGCGCACCATGGTATCCATGCCTACCACTGAACTTGCCAGCGATTCCCTTGAAACAAAGCCGACCTTGCCATCGCTTTCGAACCATGCGCCTTCATCCTTCGGACCAAATCGATATTTTCCAGGAGGCATACCCATGGCACGGTTGGCGTCGGTGACCAGGCAGAGTCGATCGGGACCAATCATACGGTAGGCAAACTCGAGTAACTCAGGTGACAGGTGTTCCCCATCTGCAATGACCTCCGTGCTCATTTCCGGTTCCATGAGGACGAATTGTTCCATGCTCCCTTGCATCGGGAATCCGTACTGTTCGCGTATTCCCGAGATGGAACTCATTGCGCACCAGAAATGATCCACATGCCGCATGCCCGCTTCAAACGCATGGGCCATTTCATTCCAGGTGGCGTTGGAATGACCGCAGGTCACCAGGTAACCACGTTGGCTTGCTTCCTTGTAAAAGGCTTCCGCACCGGGAAGCTCCGCTGCGCAGGTTGCCACTTGAATAATGCCCAAATCGAAACACCGCATGTATTCGTCCGGATCAGGGTCGCGGCGTCCATCTAACGAATGACAGCCGACTTTATCGGGTGCAAAGAAAGGTCCGTAATAGTGCACCCCTCCGATACGTGCGCCATCGCTGATTTGATGATTTTCCTGAACCGAGAGACAGGCGTGGAGCATTCGATCCAATTGGTCGGGGGTACCTGTCGTCGTGGTTGGAAAGAGGGTGGTGGTTCCGTGTCTGGCGTGGATGCGATTGGCGATGCGAACCGCTTCAGTGGTGCCATCCATATAGTCCGCATTTTCGCCACCGTGCACGTGGATGTCGACGTAACCAGGAGCGATCCATCCATCCTTGACATGCTTCACCTCTTGTTGCTCCTCCACTGGACAAGTATCCCATGGACCGACGTAATCAATGAGACCGTCGCCTGTGACGAGGCAGCCATCCTGAAGTATTTGATCCGGAAGCACCAGATTTCCTCTGAAGACGGAGTGATTCATTGGATTGCGCTGCGATGCTGCTGGTGCAAACGGAATTAGCGTCTATTCTGAAGTTTGGAAAGCAAGCGTAGGATTTCAATATAGAGCCAGACAAGTGTGACCATCAAACCGAGAGCTCCGACCCATTCCATGTATTTGGGAGCGCCTGCTTCGGCGCCGTTTTCGATGAAATCAAAATCAAGGACCAGATTGAGTGCGGCGATGACAACAACCCCCAGACTGAAAATAATACCAAACGTGCCGGAACTATGGATGAAGGAAAGTCCTGAACCGAAAAAACTCATGATAAAACTCAGCAGGTAAACCATCCCTACGGCTCCTGTCGCGGCAAACACACCCAGCTTGAAATTCTCGGTGGCCTTGATGAAGCCCGTTTGATAGGCGAAGAGAAGACTGAACAAGGTTCCGAACGTCAGGCAGATTGCGTTGAACACCAGCCCCGGGTATTGCATTTCAAAAATAGCTGAGATCGCACCAAGGAATAATCCTTCCAGCAATGCGTAAAGCGGTGCGGTGAATCCTGCCCACGTTGGTTTGAACATGGTTGCAAGCACCAAAACAAATCCTCCAATGGCCCCGCCAATCGCCAATGGCATTGGATTTCCTTCCTGAGATGCCATGCGCCAGGTCAGAGACGCACTGAAAACGGCGAGCAACAGCATGATCGCTGTTTTGACCACTGTTCCTTGAATGGTCATGGTGTTGGAGCCTGCGTACCCACCCAGGCGGGTGAAGGTGCGATCGTTTAAAACAGGATTGGCAGTGCGCATCATATCTCTATATATTTACACCTTTAAGAGCTTGGGTGCAAGCGTCTCAGACGCTCATTTCCCCGGTCATTCCTCCAGACAGGTCTTTGCTGCAATGTTCGCGTATCTGAACGTATAAACCGAAAGGGCTGAACTTACTTTTCAATCGCTTAAATCCGGTAGCTGGTATGGGATCAAGATGCTTCAAAAAAACACCCACATGTAGATCGTCCCAGGCCTTCTTTGTTTGATTATGCCTGAGCCTTTGAATCAGCAGGGATCGGGTAGTGTTACCTCCCTTTTTCTGGAAGCAAAAGATCAGCATCCTCCCACCGGTTTTACTTGACCATCCAAAGTCAGGAAACCATCGTGCCAAGCATACCTTGAGAAACAACTGCGGATCATTGTCATGAAAAATTTGTCTTTCAGAGGTTTGTCCCTCAGAACTGCCTCCCCTTATCTGTCCGGCTTTACCTTGATTGAACTGCTGGTCGTCATTGCCATCATTGCCATTCTGGCAGGCATGCTGTTACCTGCACTCAGCAAGGCCAAGGGAAAGGCAAAGGCCATCAAATGCGTCAACAACAAACGGCAGCTGGGCTTTGCCATGTTGATGTACAAGGATGACAACGAAGAAACATTGATCAATCTCGCCGTCAAAGATACCAACGCTTCCGACAAGGTAGTGACAGATGATCGACAGGGAGGCATTCGCTGGTGGCCGGATTTATTAAAAAATTACAGTGTGGAACGAGCTGTCAATCAGTGCCCTTCAGTCAAACCCCAGGACGGTTTCGGCATTGGCCTCAATTACCACGAGCTCAGTCTCTGGTTGCCGGATCCCGGTCGATCCATCAAGGCGACTACGGTGAAGCGTCCGGTGGAAACCATTCACCTTGCTGATTCTGCCGTGATCGAAAACCCCACCGAAAAGAATGCTGACCTCTGGAAGCCCACCACGAATCCCAGCAAGCAATGGTCGGTTTTTCGCACGGTGTTTTTTCGTACTCCCAACAATGGTGCTTACAACAGTCTTCCGTCCCGTGTCGTCAATCGACATGGTGGTCGTGCCACCATGTTATTTGTGGATGGTCATGCAGACACCAAACGCTCCGCCGAAGCGGGATGGGAATTTGAGAGGGGACATGCATCTGTGCTTTGGGATCGCGAGTAGCGTTTTCTATTTTACGCCTGTTCCGATGTTGCGTGAATCAAGCCGGGGTGGAGCGGATGCAAGGCAAGGACCTGAATTTCAATAAACATTGCGTCATTGGCGCTCTGGGGAAACCTCTCTGCTCAAATCCGGAAGCGCCAGTAGGGAAAGATGATTTCAAGGGCGGTTACAATCAGAAAGATGAGACTGATCATGGCATTGAGTCGAAAGAAGGAATAATTGATCCACTTGAGACTGCGTTTGCGGGCCAGCCAATGTTCCATCACCAATGCGATGAGGATCAGGGACAAGCCTGCGATATAGGCGAGCCGAAAGGATTGAAGAAAACCGAAAATCGCAAGGATTCCCCACATGATCATGTGGCTCAGAAACGCAGTCTGAAGCGCGTTTTTAACGCCCCAGCCCACCACCACGGAGTGAAGTCCGTGTTTGCGGTCGAATTCGTGGTCCTGCATCGCGTAGATAATATCAAAGCCAATCAGCCAGAAAACGACGGCGATGCTCAACAGGACTGGGGCGAGACTTATTGATTCCGTCACTGCCAGCCAGGCTCCGATGGGGGCAAGGCCAAGCGCGATCCCCAAATAGACATGCGTGTAGTCCGTGAACCGCTTGGTGAGAGAATAGAAGCATACAACAAACAGGGCGACGGGCGACAGGTAGAAGCAGATGGAGTTGATGTGATACGCGATGTAGAGGAAAGCCGCACCGCTGGTGATCAACAAGAGTTTGGCGCTGAACAGAGAAATGGAACCTGCAGGGAGATGGCGGTTAGCTGTTCTTGGGTTCAGCTTGTCGAAGTGGCGATCCACAATTCGATTGAAGGTCATCGCGCAGGTTCGAGCGGTGACCATGGCGCCGAGAATGAGGAAGAAAAGACGCCAGCCGGGCCAGCCTCTATTTTCCCTTGCAGCCACCAACATGGATGCCAGTGCAAAAGGCAGGGCAAAGACCGTGTGGGAAATTTTTACAAATTCTCCCCATTTCGCTATTTCCTGAAAAATCCCTTTCATCCACTTCACTTGCCGGTGCCTGGTTTGTTCATGGGCCACTCAGCCTCCAGCAACGCTTTGTATCCTCCCGCCAGAGAATGTATATTTTTGTAACCCATGCGCTGGGCCACTTCCGCGGTCAAGGCAGAGCGGTAACCTCCCCCGCAATACATGATCAACTCGGTGGATTTGTCAGGAAACATGGTTTCGATGTCTCTTTCCAATACTCCTTTTCCAAGATGAACGGCTTCGCAGGCATGCTGCTTGTCCCATTCCCTGTCTTCTCGCACATCGACAAGTGCCACATGCTTTCCTGTCTTCAATCGCTCGCGGGCCTGATCAACGGAGACTTCGCTGATCTTTTCTCTGACCTCATTAACTATGGCTAAAAATCCTGGTGAGTGTTCCATCTGGGGTAGGTGATTTAATATTTAAAAAAAGATTACATGCAAAAAGGATGATGTTCTCATCTCAATTATCATCGTATTGTATTCAAAGTATCCCAAGTCTCCAAGTAGAACAACTTGTCACCTGGAAGCAATTTATCAACATCAACCTTCAGGCCATACTTACGTGCCGTGTCAAAGTCCTTTTTACGGTAAGCAATTTCAAACCATGCCATATTGTAACCCGGTACAAGCTCTGCGGATAGTGTGTCACTTGGTATTTTTTTCATGTATTCCACTGCTTCAACAAATCTTCGATTGAGTGCAAGGGCCAGTGCATGATTGATGACCGACGCGATATTGACGTTTTTGTCACGATTCATGAGTTCATAAGTGAGCGATACGGCTGTCTCTGGTTTCCTGCGTTCACTCACCAGCAAGGCTGCATAATTGTTCGTGTAAGCCCAATTGTCGGGATCCATTCGATAGAGGTTTTCAGCTGCATCGAAAAGGGGTTCTCCCATGCCGCTGCTTGAAGCTAGTGTGAAGATGGTTTCCCAATAATCGGTGCTATCTTTGTAAGTGGATTCCAGAGGAGTGAGAATCGAAAGAGCTTGTGCAGGAAATCCCATATTGCCCAATTCCTGACCTATGAAATATCCAGTTGGAGCAAATGCATACTTGTGCTGGATGACTTGACCTATGAGTTGCTCCGCTGCAAGTTGTCTGCTTTCCCCAACAGCAGCGCGTGCTTCCATGAATTGGCTGAAACCTGTCAATGCATCGGTCACATGGCGGCTATTTCTAATAATGAGAGCTGCTCTTCGTAGCTCAGGCCATTTTTTCATACCTGTGAGTAGCTTGGCATACACATGCCAAACGGTTTCATGATAGCCGTATTGAGGTGCATAGGTGGAAAGAAATTGAAGGGCGAGATCTTTCTCTCCCAATGAGGAAGCTACTTCTCCAAAATAGGCTACCTCTATTGCGTTCCTGGGTGGGGAGTTGTAGCGCTGCAGTTGTTTCAAGGCTTCTGGCTTTCTTCCCTCTTGAATGAGCATTCCCCAGTAATTCAAATGATGCATTAACGTGTCCTTGCCAACACGGATCAGGAAATCCAGGGATTGTCTGTAATGCTCTACCTCGGAACGAGCCTGACTTACCTGAATGTTCAGGATGTGCGCCAATGTGCCAAAATCCTTATCCTCCAGTTTGGACCTTATCATCTCCAGATTATCCAAAGCGGTTTCAGGTGGTCCCCATGCGGCAAGAGATGCAGCGTGATATAGTTTTAATTCGGGATCAGAACGAATATCTTCCGAGCTTAGTTTGCTCAAGCGCTTCCTGAAATCTTCTGCAGCTCCAGCGCGGAACAGGGTTTTCACATACTTCTTCTCAAGGTCGATTGGTAAATCGCTTTCGAGTGTATTCAAAATGTAGTGGTTGTAGGTGTGTAGATCGTAAAAATCAAAAACTTCCGCGAGTAATTGAACGTCTGTCCTATTGGTTTGAGTGATTCGCAAAAACCACATGCCGTTCTGTGCAGCATCCTTGCTCTTGCTTCTGCGAAGATCATTTTCCATCAGGAAACGGAAGTATTCCCGCATGTATTCCAAGTTGCCGGGGTGGTTTGCAATGGAAGAATGCCAGGCGTGAATGGAATCATCAAACTTGTCTTCCATCATCATCTTCAGCGCGCCGCGCCTCAGGGACCAGGATTGGATGACATCCAGAAAACTAATTTTTATGACAGGTTTGAATCCGTCTGGAGTGACCCGGTGGTATTTAATCAATGATATAGGCAGTGAGAGAATCATGAGAAGCATGATTAACAGACCCCACTTGAACCAGCGTGTGTAGAGCAGCAAGCGAGTCAACGGCACGTCACGGTCCGTGACAAATCTTTCAATTCTTTGGCGTCTGCCTAATGCCTCATTGTCTCTCATTTAGATCATAGCAACAGTCGTTACACTCTCCGATCGAGCCCACTGAAATCTATGCACTGGCGTTGGAAAGCGCAAACAGGACTTTTTCGTGCACTCCTCCGAATCCTCCATTGCTCAAGATCGCCACCACATCTCCTGATCGCACCTTTGCGGCGACTGCTGCGGCCATATCATCGGGGTCGGCAATGACTTTTGCTTCTTTGCCCTGGCTCTGAATGGAATTCACTATGTCTGGTAAATTCAGGCGATCCTCCGGTTTCAGCAGTTCTGCTCTGGCAACTTCCCCAAAGAGGGACACATCGGCTTCTGAAAATGCATCCATCAGCTCCTCCTGAAAGACGCTGCGGCGGGTGGTATTGCTACGAGGTTCAAACAGCACCCAGAGGCGTCCTTGAGGATAGGCTTGTTTCAAGGTTTGAACGATTTTTTTAATGGCTGTGGGATGGTGCGCAAAGTCATCAATGACAGTGATCCCTCCCGGGGTTCCAATGATTTCCAGTCTTCGTTTGACACCCTTGAAAGTCCGGATGGCCTCCTGAATGATGGCCGGAGAAATATCGCATTGATGTGCACACGCAATGGCTGCCACTGCATTTTCCAGATTATGTTCTCCGATCATGGGTAATTGGTATGCATCCCCATTGACAGTGAAGTGCAGCGTGCCTTTGTCCGTGTGGTTGGAGGTGACGAGAAAGTCCTGATCTCCACTCAACCCAAATCGTTGAACCGGGCAAAAATCAACATCCAGCAGCGGAGCTAAATTTGCGTCTGTTCCATTGGCGAGTAGAAGTCCATTGGAAGGCACCAGACGAATCAGATGGGAGAAAGTTTTTTGAACTGCCTGAAGGTTTTCAAAGATATCCGCATGATCAAATTCCAGATTGTTGATGACTGCGATTTCTGGAAGATAATGAACAAATTTGCTGCGCTTGTCGAAAAAAGCGGTGTCATACTCGTCTCCCTCCAATACGATCCAGTCACTGTCTGTTAATCGGGCTCCATGCCGAAAATTACCGGGTAAACCGCCGATCAGAAAGGAAGGATGCAGGCCGGCACATTCCAGAATCCAGGTGATCATTGAGGTCGTGGTGGTCTTACCATGGGTTCCTGCGACAACAATAGATCGTTTTTCGCGAATGAAGCATTCCTTCAATAGCTCCGGCAATGAGCAGTAGCGCCATTTTTCAGCGAGCACATGCTCGACTTCAGGGTTACCCCGCGAAAGTGCGTTGCCAATCACGATCCAGTCCGGCTTTTCTCTCAAATGCCCGGGATCAAATCCCTCATGCACCTGAATACCTGCCTGAGCCAAAAAAGTGGACATGGGGGGGTAAACGTTGGCATCCGAGCCGGATATGCGATAGCCCTGCGACTTAAGTGCGGCCGCAGTCGAGGCCATTGCGGTGCCGCAGATGCCTATAAAGTAAATATGATCTCCTTCCTGAACCACAACAACAGCATGACTCAAACCTCACCCAAAAACCAAGTAGGATTTGTTGATCCACGGAAAAAAATCCTGACTCAGCCTTCTTTTTTCAACGGTTTCCTTCTCTCCAAGAATAAAAAAGATTGTTTGAAAGCTTCTTGGTAGCCTTTTCTTCCTTGATTTGGGGCTGAAGGCACCTGTTAATTCTTTTGCCTCTGGTTGGCATCGTTGATGAACAATGCTGAGATCCAATGAGGCCTCATTGGATCTCAGCATTGTTCATC
>OLHY01000285.1_pt1 | contig 17571 bp, 12 predicted proteins | sample 1609411 | NCBI WGS metagenome assembly OLHY01 (sample SAMN05416817, study PRJEB24817) | seawater metagenome | isolation source: Sea water | place: Canada:Atlantic | collected 2013-07
CACTAGATCGCTCGTCGGCAGCGTCAGATGTGTATAAGAGACAGAATCTAAGATTGTCATTCCTTCTATTTTTGGAATTATAGTTCCATTAGTTATAATATGAAGATTTATGTTACTACTTACTCCAAGCTCTATGATATGATTTAATAACTCATAATTTTTTGGAATTGCTAATGTCTCCCCACCAACTAATTGCAAATTAGACAAAGTTTTAAGAATGTGATCTATATCATCAAAAGACTCTTTTCTCTTATAATGACTTTTATTTTTAAATGCTACAGGTAATTCATGTGTAGGTGGTAAAGTATATCCAGACTTTTCTAACACAATATTTTCAGCTGCTAAAGTAGATGAATTAATTGAACGACACATATTACATTTTAAATTACAATAGTTATCTTGAACTTTATACTCCATACTCATAATTAAAGGTTCTGATCTATCAGTGTCTAGATACAGTTCTAGTTCTTCTTTTCTATCTTGTAAATCACCATTAATAAAACGATCCATATATTGAATTCTGTGGCTACTTTTTCCTGCAAATTCATTCTTTTTACAAATAGTACAACAACTATCTATTAGTGGACCACTACCACTATTTAAGAATTCCTGTCGTAAAGATTCAAAAAGTGCCGACGAATAATCTTCATGAACTGATGTATTCTCTTTTAACTTCTTCGTTGGAACATACCAATTCTTAATAACACAGCATGGCGAAGTATGACCAGTGACACCCCTGTAGATATTGACAAAGGGTTGGGGACAAAACCACTCATAGTCTTCAATTTTTTTAATCATTGTGCATTTCAATTTCTTTCAATATATCTTTACCAAACTGTTTAACCAACGACTTTTTCATAAGTTCCATACGTTCTTTGTTAAACCCCCCATGCATGATAAAGTGAAATCTGTTCTCTGTAGATGCATTGTAAGCCTCATGTTCCACACCGTTGTCAAACCAGAAACCAGTACAGTTCTCAAAAGGTAATTCCTCTTTAGTGTCTGCTCGTCTTAGGTAACAATTTTCTGGTTGATAGAAAGCAATGTTTATTGCACCAGCAATATTCCTTACACGGTTTTCTTTTATTCTTTGTTCACTGGCATCATTGTGTGCCACTATTCGTCCCTCTGGTTTTAAGAGCATAAACCGCAAACGCCTGTAGGACTTATGTGGAAAGTCCTCTAACCATCTTTTAGTTTCTGGTGCAACTTCTGCAATCTCTGTCCATCCCCATTCAATATTATCCTCAGATAAACCATGCCCATCTGGATTTTTTGTGTGATGCCACCCTAGTGATGGGTCAGAACCTTTCTCCACAAAACTGTGTATGGCCGCAGAACACCAACCATCCCCGTCACCGTATCGATGTTCTACAAAGAAACCTTCATTATATACTGATTGTGCTTCTTGAATACAAATTTCTGGTATCTCTATATCAATTTTGAGATACCAAATATCATTATCTCTGCACCAATCTACAATCTGTTTATGTTTCATCTACCAATCACCATAAATCGTTTCATACCATTATTTAGTTCTTTTGTGCCAGAATACATTATATCAACAAGTTCAGCCTGTTCTGCCAGTTCATCTGGACCACTAACACAATTTATATGATCATCCCACTGTTCATCATCTGTTGATTGTAAGACATAGAGAGGACTTTTACTCCATTGCAAAAAACTATTTAATTTACGAAACCTCGACATAGAATACATATGTTCGCATGATGTATTAATCACTAAATCGATACCATCGATTGTAATTGGCTTATACATAACATCATGTAAAAAACATTCATAGGTAACTTTGTCAAATTTAATTTGACCAGCGGTTGGTTTATACCTTTTATTAAATTTGTAAGTAAGATTTTTAACATCGGGATCAATCTCGGTATTAAGTATATATTTCACATCAAGTTCATCAATCAACAAAGGAACAATAAAGTTTGCGTACCAACCTCCAATAAGAAGAACCTTAACAAAACTAATATCTAAATTTGCAATTTCAGAAACCAACCAAAGTTTACTTTGTAATTGAGATGATGTTGACGCATCTCTAATTCTTTTCCTACAATGTTTGTTTTCTTCTTTATCTGCAAATGAGAGAGCAGACTTCCAATCTTCAGCAACCTCAGTTGTAAATTTTATATGATCTACCATAGTTCTTTTATCTCATCAGTATTAACACCCTCAGTCTGTGTGCTATTATTAAACAAACAAATTTTGTGGTCTTCTCTTATTTTCTTTTTCTCCATGTCATGTGGAAAAACATTTCCCTTGTACCATGAATATATATCTCCCCGTGGAAATCCTTGCAGAAATCCTTCATCTTCTTTCCAAGGGTCATACCAGTGGTGTGCAAGATAATTATCTAAGCTTGGTGATGTAAAGAAAACCACTTCGGGATGTTTCAAAACATGATCCCATACAGGCATCATCTGACCCTTCTTCCATACTATGACTGATGAATTAAGAGGTGTTGATTTATTCTTTGCATAGTTTTGCTTAACAGTATGAATATCATTCCACCAGCCACGAACAATCCAAGGCTTGTCGTTAGGTAAATCAAAGAAATACTTTAAGTCTTGATGAATGATAACATCAAGGTCAAGGAAAAGAAACTTGGAATTGTCTGGAAAAGATTTGCCATCACCACTAATAAGATCGGGTCTAAACATATAACACTTACGATACGCCCAGAAGAAACCACGGTCCTCATCATAAAACTCATCTAGTGTAGTTGGAATTGGTATGTGCCAGTCTTTTTCTGGTTTGTCGGTAAAACACCAGAACTTAAAGGGAACAGAACAGTTTGCCTCGCACTGTTCTTTTAACTTCTCAACATAGGAGTCATCATACTTATCTCCCCACTTCATACATAATATATTATTCATCTTCATCCTGTTCATAAATAAATCCCTTCTCCTCATAGTGACGTTGTTTTTTAAATCTGGAAAAGAAAAGACGTAACCTATATATAAATTTCTTAATGCTCATTATATATCTCTTTATATTGTTCATATAAAAAATCTGCAATAAATTTATGACCCGCAGCATTAGGGTGATTATCGATTCTAGAAATCCTAAATTTTGACCGTGATGGGTCTTTTTTATCAAGAATATTCTCAATACAATATCCACCAAGTTCACTCATTATAGGCCAACCTACAAATTTGTCTCCTATATTTTTTTCAATGTAATTGAGATAAGGACTTATAATTATTTCTTTTGCAGACCTTCGGCGATAAGTTTGTTGGGATGATATTCCTTGAATAAAAAGATAAGGTAAATCTTTCAAAAGTTTTTCAGCATGTATAAATGTTCTCAGAGTGTTGCGGGTTGCATGAAAAACATTTTGATTTTCTAAAATAAATTTTTTCCAACCCCCCACATCATGTGGAGTGATATGAGTCCATCTATCCCAATCTGGATAACATTGAAACCCCATTCTTTGCCACTCACTCCACATTATAACAACTAACCCAATATTCTTTTCCTTTAATGTAACATCAAGAGTTCCTGCTAAAATTTTATCATTACCCGCACCAGATTTGCCAAGATTAACACATTCCATATCAAGCATATCTGCAAGGTGTTGTGGCCACCTTGGAAAATCATGGTCTATATCAGGACTCTTATTTGAAGTTAAATAGTGCTCTGTATAACTACACCCAATCGCAATCAGTTTTTTTCTAGAAGATTTTAACATTATATAATTTCGAAAACTCCATTGCATCGTTCCAAGTATCCACTATCGGCATACCCTTTATATTTAGGGATGTGTTCAGAAGCATTGGACAACCTGTTTCATCATACCACTCCTCCAATATTGAACGGATTACAGAACCGCAATCTTTCTTGACCACCTGTACTCTTGCCGTACCGTCAACGTGTGTAACAGAACTGTAATCATGTTTAGCCTTTGCGACAAACTGCATGTACTCGTTCATTGGTCCTTCAAAGTATTCGTCTGCATACTCTTCCAGAATGGCTGGTGCAAAGGGACGAAACTTCTGTCGTTTTTTAATATCGTTCACAGTGTCCTTGATGTCATATCGTGGATCACCAAGGAGTGATCGATTGCCTAGTGCCCGTGGTCCAAACTCTGCTCGACCATTTGCAATACCACACACCTTATTTTCCAAAAGTTCTCCCACCACCTCTTTTGAGTTAATACCTCGACCAATAAAAGTCCCAAGATATGGAGATTTCCACTTCAACTTCTTTTTAAGAACCAACGCAGCAGCACCTAACGCACTACCAGCATCGCCGGGTGAAGGCATTATCCATATATTCTTACCTTTGATCTTTGAGTTCGCAACACAGTTCAGCGCACACCCACCCATGATAACTAAGTTTTCATGGGGACATAACTCTACCAGTTTAAGTAGTTCCCTCTCGTAGAGGTCTTGTATGGACGCTGCAAGGTCTTCTGGACGTGCTTTAGGGAATATATTTCCAACACCCCTATGGTTGTTTTCCCACAGATGGTCTTGCAAATCATATATGGGTTCACCAAATGCAGCCATACCCATAGTGATATATTCGTCCTCGTTAGGTTTCAGTCCTATACGTTGTGTGATTGCTGAGTAGAGAAGACCAAGGGAGTGTGGGTATTTCCATGTCCTAATTTTCTTCATACTATCATTTTTGCATTTCCATATAGACATAGTGTCCCACTCACCGATTGCGTCGATGACTAAGACATTACACTCATCAAATGGGGCGGTATAGTAACCAGCGGCAGCGTGAGATTCATGGTGACCAAAATACGTATCGTATTTTCTACGAGGGTTCTGCCACTTCTGGCCAGCATAGAGTCGTCGTAAGTTTTTACGAAAGGGTTTCTCGTAATACGCAACTATGTCGGGTTTATTGATTTTAGTTGTATGCAATTGTGTAGGGTGTATCCACTTATCACCCTTCTTTCGACTATGACGCTCACTGTGTGAAGCAAAATGAATTCGGTCATTCCTCAGTAAGCAAACGCCAGCGTCATGGAATCCTTCAGAAACTCCAAGTACATTCATAATATATCCCCATATTATTTAATCGGGATATAAACCCCCTCTACTTTAAACTTATTACCATCAGACAATTTGAGCTCAGCACCATTTGCAAATACCATGTATCCTAACAACACATCTGTAGGGTTATCTGATTTGCGAATAAATGTTTTTGCGTTTTTGAACTTATCTTCTTTTTCTGAGTTCTTCACAACGTCTTGTTCAAAAATCTTGAGTTTAAGTTTAAACAACTGTTCTTTTTTATCAGCATCCGTATTATCAAATTCTGATAGAAAATCAATAATTACATCTTCAAACTTATTTGTTGAATTTGCGTCAACAAAATCTACGTCTTCCCTCTGAGCCCAAGAACGAAACGCCTCACGAAACTCCTCACGGAAATTTTCGTTTCTTACATCACTACGTCTATTAATTTCTTCATAAGGAAATTCTGCAACAAAATCTCTCCACTGCTCATCTTCCTCATCAACCTTAATATAATGTTCGCGTGTAACATTACTATCTGGGTCTGTCCACAAAACTGCGACAGTATCCGATTCGGGATTACTATAGTAAAAATCTGTAACTTTATCTGACCACAAATATGCCATTTATTTTCTCCTGTGTACTATTTATAAGACCATTAAACGTGAACAATCTTGAATGTGTATGTGCTAATAGTTGCAGCTGATCCGTTAGGAAATTCCTGTGAACGATAGTCATCACCAGATCGTAATGTTTGATAATTACCAGACCCGTTCAGTCGAGTATCAACCATAGCAGTACCTCTGGCATTACCAGAGCCATTAATATTATAACTTAATTTATGGCCACCAGTATCCTCTGCTGCAAAATGACGAATATCATTTTTTAAAATTGCATTGAAAGCAGTTGTATCAGAAGTCAAGTCAACCTGATTTAGATTACCATCGGAGTCAATTAATAGAGGGGCAACTGTCGGAAAAACTCTACCAAAACTAGCTCTTTGCAGAAAAAAACTTGTGATGGTAGCCGGTTGATCTAATGTCTCTGGAATACCAGCAGAACTGTACGCACTCGTATCTGCGCGAGTATCTAAAAATATTGCTGTATTGGCACCAGAAACTTCTGTATAATTAGTGACAGATGAAGATGTTGCTATTGTATAAGTACCATTTGTCGCTGAACTCTCACTAGCCGTTATCATTGCATCTAAAGTTGCATATATGAAAGTATCTACATAATCTGTTGCTGACATTGCCTTTATATTATTACCATCTTTGTATGCCGGAAAAGCAATATTGTTTGTATCCGCCTGTGCAGTCAATGAAGTGTCATATGTCGGACCTGTTATTTTATCATAGTTGACAGTCACAGTAGCAGGTTCAGCAGTTGTACCTTCTGCAACAAACGCAGAACCCCCACTACCTGTTACTGATGCAGCACCAGCCTTCAATCTGGTATCTGCCATAGTTGGAGAAAGTGTTCCACTATTAGTAACAACTGTTGCTGTTACAGTTGGGGCGGTTGAATATAAATATGCAATATACGTTTTCCATTGAGTGATGTGATCTGTGGTCATATCAACAATATTTGCTCCATCAAAGTATACTGGTGTTCTAACTGTCATTATTCATATCCCTACTTTATTTATGTTGCCCTGACCCGTTATAATTAATCCGTCGGCAGACTTGTAACCAATGGCAGACATATCAAGTTACCTTTGGTGTTGAGGTTTTGGCTGCTGCAATAGCATCCGCCCAAGTTGTTGTCCCGTTCAATTTGTCTTTGTACTGCATGTCCATTTGATCACCTATGGATGGATACGCCGCAATCCTTCGTTCTAACCAATCTGCTTGTTTGGCAACATCAGTTTCCATATCCATATAGATGACATTGCGAATGTCTGAGTTGAATTTTTCTCGACTAAACGTGACGGTCTTTTCTGATTCATTAAACGTCAGAACTTCTGTGCAAAAGTAAGTTTCTTCGTCTGCTGTTAGTGAATCGAAGTCTTGCTGGAAACTAACAGACGATTCTGCTGGAATGTCTTTGGCATTATCAACATAACTCCAAATTTCACCTTTTTTGAATGCGTGGATGGTTTTCATTAGTTTGCTCCCCATATTTGATAATTAAGCCAAGCGCCGTTCGTAAACAAATACCAGCTTGAGCTTCCAGACGTGGTTCTTCCCATCCATTGATTCCATCTAATAGCAGCCGTCCCGCCGCCACCGGTTCTTTGTTGCGTTCGAATGCCTACGTTAGTCTGATCCATCCCCCAAAACTCTGCTTCCCACAAATGATTCGTGTCGTCTGAGCTATTTGCCCCATAATAAAGAGCAGACGTAGCTGGATTAAATGCGCCGGTAGCAGAAGTATAGGCCGAGGTGGAGCTGTTGCCGGTGCGCCACCATCTTCCGTGTTCTGTACTTACTCCACTATTTGATGAACCGCTTGTTGATAAGTAAGCCGCCGCTCGTATCACACCGTTTGTACTTTCATCATTTATAGCCCAGAACTTTACGTGTTTGTAACCGCTGATATCAATGTAAGCGCCACTTGCTTTCGATGTACCTGATTCAATGATGGTCCAAGAAGAACCAGTATCAGCGGATGTTGATACTGTCTCTTGGGCATTACTAAATGCGCCCTTCATGGACAACAATGCTGTACCAGCAGAGTTTTGAATTTCTACATCTGTCCCACCAGTGGTGGCGTTACCAACACGAACTTGTACCACTGTGCCACTAGCATTCTTAATAAGCAATTGCGCTGGTGCTGAAGCTGCATCTATATAGGTTTTAAGTCTTGCCGCAGTAGTTTTTCTATTTGTACCGCCAGCACCATCATCTATAATAAACAAATCAGCATCAGCAATCGCAGCACCAATATCAGTTGCACCATCGATATCAAGATCAGCAACAGCGATAGACCCATCAGGGAACACTGGTGCCTGACTAAAGGTTACAACACCGTTAGAAGCAATCGCTATAGCATCTGTGTCACCAACAGAACCGATATTACCAGTATTAGGAATAATAATGTTTCCAGTAATAGTGACCCCAGCAGCAGTTGTTTCAAACTTCTTTGCATTGTCATAGTAGAGAGATGCTGCACCATCTGGGGCAAAGGTTGCCATTGTTTCGGTGCTATATTTAAGAGTAATACCGCCACCACCTTGATCATCTATGATAAGATTACCAGCATTATTTACAATATATCCATTACTATTATCGTGATAAATCTGTAAATCACTATCAGTACCAAATTTAGCCTTATCACTGTCTGGGAACAAAACATCACCACTTGCATCAGCAGTTACAGTCTTACTTGCCTCTACTGTTCCAAGTGTGGTAATATCGTTATAGTTCAACTCTGCTGCTGTTGATGTAACAGCAGTCGAACCAATTATAATTCCTGTTGCAGTAACCGTTGATTTAAATATGGCCGCACCGTCAGCACTACCATCAAGAGTTAGCATGGTGATGTCGGCACCACCATCTGTTCCCTTGAATATAATGTCACTATCGTTTGCTGCGGCATCAATTGTAATGTTACCAGAACTTGTTGTTATGTTTACCGCACCATCACCAGCAGAAATGTCATCGGCTGCACCACCACCAGCAGCATCTGCCCAAGAAATATCTGTACCATCTGATGTTAATACTTGTGTATTACTACCGGCTGTTAGTACAGCAGGATTACCACTTGCATCACCATATATGATTTTGCCCCTAGCAATTCCAGCCATCTTCGCAAGTGTAATTTGGTTATCTGCTATGTGGGCAGTATCAATACTTCCATCAACATACTGGTCACTATCAACGGAGTTTGCTGCCATCTTTGCGACTGTTATTTGAGCATTAGCAATGTGTGCGGTATCAATACTAGCATCAACATACTGGGCACTGTCAACGGAGTTTGCTGACAACTTTGAGTTTGATATTCCAGCATTAGCAATGTGTACGCCATCAATACTACCATCTACATAGTGTTCTGAATTAATTGCATTATCAGCAATCTTAGTTCCATCAATAATATCAGCGGCAAGATGCTCTCTATCAATAGAACCATCTATATATTCATCGCTATCGATGGAGTTTGCTGGCATAACTGGTATCTGACTAAATGTGACAACACCGTTAGATGCAATCGCTATAGCATCTGTGTCAGAAGTATGACCAATATTTGTGCCATTAATAATAATGTTATCAACAGTCAATGCTGTCAGTGTGCCCACTGAAGTGATATTTGTTTGGGCTGCACCTGTAACAGTTGCGGCACTACCAGATGTATTTTGGTTACCAGCACTATTGACACCGGGTAGATTGATATTAGCTGAACCATTAAATGATACACCACCGATAGTTCTTGCGGTAGTTAGAGTTGCAGCACTACCACTTGTATTTTGGTTACCAGCACTATTAACACCCGGTAGATTAATGTTAGCGGAACCATCAAATGATACACCACCAATTGTCCTAGCAGTTGCGAGTGCAGTAGCGGTATCAGCATTACCTACAAATCCAGTTGCAGTTACAGTTCCGGCGTGAAGAGTTAAATCACCATCTGAAGCAAGTGTCATCTTGGGGTTTGATACGCCTCCTACACGGGATGCAGTTTCAGACACACCAGTTGTGAATACTAGTTTGGTTGCGTTTGCACTTGCACTAAATGTTCCTTCTGCTTCTGCTGTAATAGCAGCGGCAACAGTTGCACCATCAGTTCCATCAGAGTCACCAGCAGAAAAATGCAGCGCACTAATAACATTGCCACTTGTAATTATATCTTCTTCGGACTTCAGTTCTAACACCATAGGTGTATTAGCACCAGTTGCGGTATGTGTCAGTGTTAGTCCTACGTTATGAACATGGGTTGCTGTAATTTCTGAATTTGCTCCAAACGTAATTTTAGCGGCATCTGAAGTTAAAAATAAATCATCACCAACATCTAAATCACCATCGATGGTAAAGTTTCGTAATCCAGTGTAATCTTTGCTTGAGTCTAGGATAACCGCTTTACTAGCTACTGCTGTACCTACTGCGGTTGAACCAATATCAAGAGCATTGATTTCTCCAACGACAACTGTTGCACCATCTAGGATATTCAGTTCTTCTGGGGTAGATGTAATCTGTGTATTTGATGCGGCAGCAAGTACAGGAATTGTACCACTCACGTTTGGTAGATTGATTGTTCTATCGCCAGTTGGGTCAATGATTGTAAGTGTTGTTTCATGATCGTCAGCAGTTGCACCCTCAAACACAACAGCATTTTGTGCATTCATCGTAACCGTGTCAACCTGTGTGGTTGTTCCCGCCACAACAAGATTTGGAACAAGTAGTGTGCCTGAACTTGGGTTGTAACGCAATGCACCCGTATCATCTAATAGTGAATCTGATTCATCGTTGAACACCACAGGGAAGTTTGTATTTGCAGTGCTATTGGTAACTGTAACTTTAGAAGATGTACCTGTAACATCACCCGTCAGAGGACCAGCAAATGCATCTGATGTAACTGTGCCATCAAAGAACGCATCTTTAAATTCTAATGAACTTGTTCCCAAGTCAATGTCATTATCTGTTACTGGAACTAAAGCACCATTAACTAATTTTATTTGGTGTTCGTTTGCAGCATAGAAGTGTATTTCATCAGCGGTTTCAAAGTCAATCTTGGTCTGGTCATCTTCACCGATTTTAATGTCCGTCGCAAGAAGGGATGTAATAGTGGTTTGTGCAGCATTAATTGCAAAGTCTATTGTATTATCGCCATCCTGATAAGTTACGGCAATACCTGTTTCAGTATTTGAACTGACCATTGCACCAGCAGTATCGCTAATGAATTCTGCAAGTGCAGTGCCATTGACTGTAATCGCATCTGCTTCCAACGTACCGTCGATATCTACGTTACCAGAAACGTCTAGACTTCCAGCGTCTAATTCACCAGATAATGTAAAGTTTCGTACCCCTGTATAATCTTTATTGGAGTCTAATATGACTGCCTTACTAGCAATAGCATTACCAACAGCAGTTGATCCTAAATCCAGTGCGTTAAGTTCCCCAACTACTGCTGTAATACCGTCCAATGCATTCAATTCAGCAGCCGTTGATGTAACATTTGTACCACCAATATCGAGAGTGGTCATTGATACTTCACCAGCAACAGTTAGGATGCCATCAGCAACAGTCATCAAATCGGTATCATCACCATGTCCTATGGTCGCGCCATTGATAACAACATTGTCTACTGTAAGTGTAGTGAGTGTACCAAGTGATGTAATATTACCTTGAGCAGCAGTAGAAAGTGTTCCTGCAATAGTACCACTAGAAACATTAATACCGGCACTGAATACTGGTATCTGATTCATAGTTACTACACCATCAGAAGCAATTGCTATAGCATCCTTATCACTGGCACTACCGATATTTCCAGCATCAGCAATCACAATCCCTGCATTAAATGTTGCTTCACCAGCGGCACTACCATCAATAGTAAGGAACGTAGTATCTGCACCACCATCTGTTCCCTTGAGAATAATGTCAGAATCGTTAGCAGCTGCATCAATTGTAATGTTACCACTGGATGTTGTTATGGTAACTGCTGCGTCACCAGCAGAAATGTCATCGGCAGCAGAGGATACTCCAGCATTTATATAAGTTTTAAGTCTCGCCGCAGTAGTTTTTCTATTCGTACCGCCAGCACCATCATCAACAATAAACAAATCAGCATCAACAATAGCAGCACCAATATCAGTTGCACCATCAATATCAAGGTCTGCAACCGCAATAGAACCATCAGGGAATACTGGTGCTTGACTAAATGTAACCACACCATTAGATGCAATAGCGATAGCATCTGTGTCAGAAGTGTGACCAATGTTTGTTCCATTAATGATAATGTTATCAACAGTCAATGTTGTCAGTGTGCCCAAAGAGGTTACGTTGCCTTGAGCAGCAGTAGAAAGTGTTCCTGCAATAGTACCACCAGAAACATTAATACCGGCACTGAAAACTGGTATCTGATTCATAGTAACAACACCATCAGAAGCAATCGCAATGGCATCTTTGTCACTGGCACTACCGATATTTCCAGCATCAGCAATCACAATCCCTGCATTAAATGTTGCTTCACCAGCGGCACTGCCATCAATGGTTAAGAAGGTTGTGTCTACACCGCCGTCAGTACCTTTAAGAATAATATCACTGTCGTCCGCTGCAGCATCAATTGTAATGTTACCAGAACTTGTTGTTAGAAGAACTGCGGCATCACCAGCAGTGAGATCATCAGCAGCAACACTTGACCCAGCAGACATATAAGTTTTTAGTCTTGCAAGTGTTGATTTTCTATTTGTACCACCAGCACCATCATCAACGATGAACAAGTCTGCATCAGCAAGTGCAGCCCCTATGTCTGTTGCGCCGTCGATGTCTAGATCAGCAATATTGATACTACCATCAGGGAATACTGGTGCTTGACTAAATGTAACCACACCATTAGACGCAATCGCTATAGAATCTGTGTCAGAAGTGTGACCAATGTTTGTTCCATTAATGATAATGTTATCAACTGTAAGGGCGGTTAGTGTACCCAATGAAGTAATATTTGTTTGAGCTGCACCTGTAACGGTAGCAGCGGTTCCAGAAGTATTGCCTGTTACATTACCAGTTAGTGTTCCTACAAATCCTGTAGCAGTTACTTTACCTGTGCTTGGATTATAGGTGAGTGTTCCATCAGATTCCAACCCAAGATCACCACCATCAACATCGCCACCAGCAGCGAAGACAATAGCGTTGTTTTCGTCTGTAGATTCATTGTCCGTTATGGTTACTGTTGTTGCAACTGCTGCTGTCCCACTTGTATTCTGATTACCAGCAGTATTGACACCCGGCAAATTAATATTAGCACTACCATCAAATGATACACCGCCAATTGTCCTAGCAGTTGCGAGTGCAGTTGCGGTATCAGCATTACCTGTAACATTACCCGTTAGAGGACCAGCAAATGCATCAGATGTAACTGTACCATCAAAGTAGGCATCTTTAAATTCTACACTACTACTACCAAGGTCTAAAATATTATCAGCGCCGGGAGTTAAAGCACCATCTGTAAGTATTAATTGTTTTTCATTTCCTGCATAAAAGTTAATTGTGTCAGCAGTCTCAAAGTCAATCTTGGTCTGGTCATCCTCACCAATTTTGATATCAGTGGCCAACAAACTTGTTATAGTAGTTTGTGCGGCATTGAGGGCAAAGTCTATCGTATTGTCAGCATCCTGATAAGTCACTGCAATACCTGTTTCAGTATTACTACTGACCATCGCACCAACTGTATCGGAAATGAACTCATTTAGAGCAGTACCATTGACAGTGATTGCATCTGCTTCTAGTGTACCATCAACATCTACGTCACCAGAGAAATCACCTGTTGCTGCGTCAAGTTCACCACTTACGGTAAAGTTTCGTATTCCTGTATAATCTTTGTTGGAGTCCAGTATGACCGCCTTACTAGCAATAGCAGTACCAACAGCCGTCGAACCCAAGTCCAGTGCATTAATCTCACCAACTACAACAGTCGCACCGTCCAGAATATTAAGCTCTTCTGGTGTGGATGTAATTGCAGTGGTTGTAACCGTCGCAAGAAGGGGGATATAACCACTTTGGTTGAGCAATCTCTGTGTACGGTCAGCAGTTGGGTCGATAATCGTAAGAGTTGTTTCGTGGTCATCAGCAGTTGCACCCTCAAATATGACTGCGTTCTCTGCATTCATAGTCACAGTATCAACTTGAGTAGTCGTTCCTGCTACAACAAGATTTGGAACAAGTAGAGTTCCTGTACTTGGATTGTAACGCAATGCACCTGTATCATCCAACAGTGCATTCGACTCATCGTGGAAGGTCACGGGGAAGTTTGTATTCGCAGTGCTATCGGTAACAGTGACTTTATCTGCTGTTCCAGTTGTATTTTGATTAAGTGTTCCTACCACAAGATCAATAGTACCGTCGGCATCCTGATAAGTTACTGTAATACCTGTCTCTGTGTTAGAACCAAACATAGCTCCAACTGTGTCTTGTACAACTTCAGTAAGGTCAATGTTTGCACTTCCATCAAAAGACACACCATGAATAGTTCTGGCAGTTGCAAGTGCAGTTGCAGTGTCAGCATTACCTGTAACATCACCAGTAACGTCACCTGTCAATGCACCTACAAATCCTGTTGCAGTAATCTTACCAGTGCTAGGATTATATGTAAGTGTTCCATCAGATTCTAATCCAATGTTACCACCATCAACATCACCACCAGCAGTAAACACAATCGCGTTGTTTTCATTCGTAGACTCATTGTCTGTGATCGTAACCGTTGTTGCTACTGTTGCAACTGCTGCTGTCCCACTTGTATTCTGATTACCAGCAGTATTTACGCCGGGAAGGTTAATGTTAGCACTACCATCAAAAGACACTCCACCAATTGTTCTTGCAGTAGTTAGAGTTGCAGCACTTCCAGTAGTATCTTGATTGAGTGTACCTATAACAAGGTCTATGGTTCCATCTGAATCTTGATACGTTGCAGTAATACCTGTCTCTGTGTTAGAACCAAACATAGCACCAACTGTGTCTTGTACAACTTCAGTAAGGTCAATGTTAGCAGTGCCATCGAATGATACACCATGAATGGTTCTTGCGTTTGCAAGAGCAGTGGCAGTTGCAGAAAGTGCAACGGCAATATTTGCAGTACCATCAAATGAGGTTCCACCAATAGTTCTAGCAGTTTCCAGTGCAGTAGCAGTGGCCGCATTACCAGCAGTATCTTGATTGAGTGTACCAATAACAAGGTCTATGGTGCCATCTGAATCTTGATACGTTGCAGTAATATTTGTCTCTGTATTACTAGAGAACATTGCTCCCACTGTATCTTGTACAACTTCAGTGAGGTCAATGTTTGCACTTCCATCAAAAGACACACCATGAATGGTTCTAGCAGTTGCAAGTGTGGTTGCAGTAGTTGCAACTACTCCCGAAAAATCAACAGCAAAATCTAATGTGTTATCTGCATCGTCATATGTTACTGTGATGTTTGTTTCTGTATTGGAACTAACCATTGCTCCAACTGTGTCAGAAATAGTTTCTGCCAGTGTAGTACCATTGATTGTAAGTGCATCAGTTTCAAGTGTACCATCTATATCGACATTACCAGATATGTCTAACGATGCAGCTGTAACTGAACCTGTTGTTGTTAGGTTCTCGTTACCAAAACTAATCGCACCAGAACTATCGGTGATAGAACCAGCAGCTAATGCAAGAGTTCCCGCGTTAAAAGTGGTGCCTGTTAGAGTTGTAATTGTGGCAGATGTGATTGTTCCACCGACCACACCAGAAATTGTTGGAGCAGTTAATGTTACTACTGTTGCAGTTGCACTTATACCACTTGATAGTTGTGTGCCACTACCAAGCAGATTGTAAATTTCTACAAAGTTATCATTGATTTTATCTGCGGCGACGGGAAGTGTATCGCCAGTGCCGTCATTAACAACAGTGCCGAAATTAAGTGCTTGGTATGACATCTACATTATTCTCCATTAAATATATTTATAATATATTCGTCGTTCATTTTTTTACACATTACCAAGTATATCTATTTATTTTTTTACTAACTCTTGCAATAAATGTTTAATTTCATGCATCTCCGACTTCAGAGTGTTAATCTCCCTCGCAGTTTCGCGCATCACATCTCTTTGACGCTGCGCTTCCTCAGCACGCCGCTTTGCAACCTCATAAGCATTCTTATTTGTATTTATAATTGCTTTACTAGAGGTATCTCGCACCAAATTTTCATGTCCTTCAACTTTAAGATGATCTGACATATTATGTTGCCAATGCTAATGCTCGTAGATTTTTTACTCTAGGTGGCCTTGCTTGATTTGTTGTTCTCATAACAATCTTAATCTGGAAAGAAATAAACTCATCCAAAGGATTACCAATACCATCATCCGTAACACCAGCAGTATATTCGTGTTCAAGGAATTCATTTCGTATTGCCGGACGAACTTCAACATCTGGTCCACCAGACCCAGCAACTGTTCCATCATCATTAAAGAACCTGTAATCAATTTCATCAAAAGAAAATGCATCATCTACACGCAAAGTTTTGAACATTACTTTTACATCTGATGCAGATTCTCTACTGATATCCAGAAGAACTCTCAAAGAAGTTGCAGGAGTTTCAAGGTTGACTTTTTTAGTCATATAAATCGCAGAATGATTATCACCTTCTGGTTCCGTCATTGGTTTATATATCGTCGTTGGATAAACATCAGATGAAGAATCAATTTTATCAACCACGTTTGCAACAGCAATCACAGACATCCTTTGTGTGTCAATCACAGGAGATAACGTCTCTAACTCAGAAGATAGGGTTATAGGAACACTCAAAGATTTTACACCAGCCATTTCATTTGTCTCATTAATTGAAGACGCAATCAAGTTGGTTGATGGAAAATAATAGTTGTCATTAAGTGGAAGAGTTCTGGTAGTTGTTGATTTAACAAATGATGTTTCACTACCACTTATACTTGTACCACTTGTTGTAAGAAAACCACCAATAATAGAAGTTCTGGATGGAACCAAAGTACCCATATTTGTAGTTGAAACATCATACTGAGCATTTTCTGTTGCAGTACAAACACTTCCACCAAACGTAGATGTACTACCAGCACCATCAACTACAGGAGTTGTGGCCAGAACAATTGTATAACTATCTGCACTAATATTGGCAATTGCTGTATGTGTCTTATTAATATCATACAATGGAACTTTATGAATTTGAAATAGTTCTACAGTTGCACCATTTGCATGAGCTGCAGCAGTTGTGCTGTTTGCACCGCGTGTTGCACTTGTAATACCAGTTCCAGAAATAGTAGTATAACTGATAATCTCATCGTCAATCTTAATGTAATACACATTAGACGCATCTCTGGAATACTTGCCGCTTGTATCATCAAAGTTTGTTCCACTCGTAAGAGTAATAGATGTTGCGGTTGAACTGAGCGCACCATTCAGTGTAGTTGACGCACCAGATTTAACACCATCAATGGTAACATTATTAACTGTGGAATACATACCATGTGTGTTATGATTAATTTTCAGTGCGGTATTATTATCTGTCATCTCTAATGGATTTTTTGTAAGAGTCTTGGCGGGTAACGCTTGATTCTGCAAAGTAACCAAACCAGCAGCAGATGTATCAAAACTAGCACGTCTTACAGTAAACTTCAAATCTTGAGTCTGTGATGCTGACCAAGATGTATTATTCGCACTTTTAAAGAGTACACCAACATGAGGTTGATTTGTAATTTCATTTCCATTAGCGTCTGTCGTACCAAGGTCAGAAATCCAAACTTTATAATCAGGAACATCTGTTCTCACAACAACACAATACTCTGTACCACCCTTAACATAAACGGGGGAATCAAACGTAAATGTTGTTGCAACAGAGCCATCATTAGATAGTAAAACCTCAGCTGATTGTAACAACTTACGACCTGTCTCTTATACACATCTGACGCTGCCGACGAGCGATCTAGTGTAGA
>OLHY01000288.1_pt1 | contig 17465 bp, 10 predicted proteins | sample 1609411 | NCBI WGS metagenome assembly OLHY01 (sample SAMN05416817, study PRJEB24817) | seawater metagenome | isolation source: Sea water | place: Canada:Atlantic | collected 2013-07
CTAGATCGCTCGTCGGCAGCGTCAGATGTGTATAAGAGACAGGATCATGCCTATGTGGGTAAAACTTCTTCTGCCCATCACAAAGATAAATACAAATCAATCTTGAGCCATACCCCGCTGTTGAACACTCATGAGATTGAGGTCAAAAGCGCAGGCTGGTCACCTGCATCCATGGTGGGTGCCGAAACAATCATCAACGGAGTTCCGATATTGGTTTACTCGACACACATCCCCGGGCGCCCTGCTGCCGAAAACTCGGCTGCTGCGTTCATGGCGGATTCTGTTATTCCCGATTCTATCCAGACTGCCAATCATGTGATTCTTCTTGGGGATCTGAACAATCGCCCCGGCGAACCTCCTTTGGTTCAATTGGAGGAAACAGGAATGCGATCGATATGGGATGATCTTGGATTCAACACAAACCATCTCAGCACCCACCGTCACATTGAATCGGGCAAGGAATCCGGCGTCATCGATCATATCTATTTTGATTCCATTTCAAACACACGTGCTATCGAGGGAGGCATCATTTACAATGCTTTTAATCCACCAATGTCAGAAAAGCCCATGTCTCGTTACAAAAAAGAATGGATCCAATACGGCAAGCCACTCTCGGATCATCGCCCGGTCTGGGCCACTCTTGAGCTAAAATCTGCTGCAACCCCCAAGAAGCCCGCTCATTGACGAGGCTCTCGACAAATCAATGATGCAGGAGTCCAAACCACCGAAACGAGCAAACCCTTCAGAGATAATTGAAATTCCTGAGGTGTGATCCGTGCAGAATGAATGGAATTTTACTTGAAGAACCTTTTTACTATGACTCCGACCCTTAATTTTTAATCCATGGAGCACGCGCATTGATGGTGATTTCCTGATCTAGAATCTTCATACGCTTACGCAGTTTTTGAACAATTTCCGGATATTGGCCGGCAAGGTTATTCTGCTCGCTTAAATCGTTCTTAAGATCAAAGAGCATCATTTGAGGAGGTTTTTTTTCACCCTGCTGATTTCGGCGGGAACTTGCCTGCTTCACCAAAAGCTTCCAGTCCCCCTGACGCAGTCCTTCTAATTTTCCCACCGAGGTATAATGGACAAATTCATTGCGTGGTGATTGATCAGCGGTTGCTTCCCAAAGCCCAGTGACATCCATGCCGTCAATCTTTTTATCTTCTGGCAATGCCGTTCCGGTGATTGCCGCGATAGTTGGAAGAACATCAATAGTACTAGTCAATTGGTCACAGACCGTGCCCGCAGGAATACCGGGGCCTCGAATCAGACAAGGAACGCGCTGACCTCCTTCAAATGTAGTACCCTTGCCTGCGCGCAGAGGGCCGGCTGAGCCTCCATGATGTTTGAACTGCAACCAGGGACCGTTGTCCGTTGTATACATCACATAGGTGTTATCGCTGAGATTGAATTGATCAAGCGCATCAAGCAAACGCCCTACCTCGGTATCAATATGCTCAATCGTGTTGATATAAGCATTTTTGGGATCCGGGTCACGAATATCATCGGGCACATACAGTGGAATGTGAGGCATTGAATGCGGTAGATAAATAAAGAAGGGACTGTCTTGATGCGCTTTGATGAAAGCGATCGCCTTTTGAGTATAGCGGCGAGTCACGGTGCGTTGGTCAACAGGTAACTCGATTATCTCCTCGTTTTCAAACAAGGGGGTTTTCCATAGGGTCAATGTCGATTCCGGGTCACTCCATAGAATGTCCATTCCTGTCGTTCCACCCCGCGGTTTACCCTTGTTATCAGGATGATTCATGTCATTCGAATAAGGAATCCCCATGTAGGTATCGAATCCATTGGAAGTAGGCAACACTTCTGGGTGATGACCGAGATGCCACTTACCAAAACAAGCAGTGGCGTAGCCTTGTAATTTCAGATGATCTGCAATCGTATGCTCCTCGGGATGCAGGCCTTTGGTTGATGATGGAAACAGGACATGTTGATGCATCCCCACTCGTTTGGGATAGCAAGCGGTCATCAGTGCGGCGCGTGAAGGAGTACACACAGGTGAGGCAACCATGAAACTGGTAAACTTGCGCCCTTGAGTGGCTAGCCGATCGATGTTGGGTGTCCTGATCGTTTTGGAACCAAAACAGCTTAAGTCGCCATACCCCTGATCATCGGCAAAAATAATAATAAAATTCGGTTTTGACACTTCCCCCACAATGGAATTCAAGAAGAGAAGACTCAAAAGCAAACTAAAAAATATAGTGGGAAAATAATTTCGCATGATAATTTTTCGTGTTGTAATGGAGCTTTGTCCATCTTTTCATAAAATGACTACTAACGCAAGTTCACAACGGATGCACGCAAGAAAACTTATCCAAAGAATTAGAATCCCATTTAACGACAATTACCAGCATCTGTCTTCAATAGTTTGACGGACAACCAGAACACACCCATTAGTTCTTACCTATTATTAAATACTTTTCATCAACAACTTGGGAGATGCGCTATGCGATTCTAGCATGGATTGCTCTTATGTTTGCGCTGGGAATCGTTGTGTGGTCCTGGTTCTTTCATGGAATTGTCTGGACCATGCTCATTACCGACCTCGAACCGGCGCTAAAGCTTGAAAAGATCAAACATTTTTTCAATTCCTTTGGTTTGTTAGCTCCCTGGGTTTACGTCTTATGTGTCACAGTTGAAGTCATCATCGCCCCTATTCCAGGTTTAATGCTTTACGCTCCCGGTGGGGTTATCTTTGGAGGTTTTCAGGGCGGTATACTTTCCCTTGCCGGAAACACATTGGGTGCCGGAATTTGCTGTGCCGCAGTCAGAGGCTTTGGAAATGCATGGATGCAGAAATTCTTTCCTGAAGAAAAACTTGAAAGGACTCAAGAACAACTGAGCAGACGAGGTATTTGGCTCATTTTCCTCCTGAGAGTCAATCCCCTCACTTCATCTGATCTGGTTTCATATGCAGCAGGTTTAACTCATATTCCAATCTGGAAAGTCATGTCAGCCACAGCATTTGGAATGGCACCATTGTGTTTTGCTCAAGCTTATTTAGCTGATAGCGTCATGCGTCGATATCCATGGCTTCTGTATCCCTTACTTGGCTTTTGCATCATCTATCTAATCACAGTGATCTCCATATTCTTTCGTATGTCTCAAAAAAATCATTCTTGATGACGCGACGCATCGCCGAGCATTGATACTTCCACTGCTTGGATAAATATGAAACACGCATCCCTTTGTTGACTTTCAATACATGGATTGACTCAACACCCACAACAAGAGCGTGATCACATAAGACGTAAGCATGTGATTCAATGCGTCCGCGGCTTACTGGCTCTTAAAACGCGCAGGGAAAACCCGCGACCATTTTCATAGGGTTCCACACGGGCGGTGACTTCGAGAACGGGGTAACGTACCGTCGCCAGACCATAACTCCGATAGGTGGATGCGAACAATTCGGTTTCTACGATTCCGGTCTTATCAGCCAGAGTCAGGAACTTCATCGGTTCCCCGGTAATTTGATGATGCAAGCGCTGTTCGATGACCAAGCCACAAGTTGTCACCTCTTTCCCGACATAAGCGCCCAGACGTTCCACCGGACAATAGGTATCCCAGGCGATTCCCGGATGCAGTTCCAAAGGGTGGCCTGAAGCAGGAAATCCCAAAGCTTCATTTTCCCATTCCAAACGTTGCTGCCATGTCGGTTCCTTCAATGATGTCTTGGGTAAACGATCCGTATCTGGCGGAGGCAACAACCAGCCTTGATCCGGGCATTGTCTATCTGAAAAGCTGCGACAAAGAAATTGTGACATCCAGAATTGAGAGGTGCGCGGCTTTCCAAATCCGTCAAAAGCCCCCACCCTCATCAGGCGTTCCATTTCATCTGCCAGCGGAAACACACGACGATGAAAGTCCGACATGGAGGTAAAAAGTCCGCGTATACGTTCCCGTTGAGCACGCTCCACCGTTTGCCCTGTCAAGCCCTTGACCGCACTCAATGGCACACGAATACCGTGTTTTGCATGTCGATGACGCTCTCCACACAAACGCACATGCGCATCTCCACCTAATCGTTCCACACCATAACCAGGTCCGGGTGCGTTGACTGAAGGAGGGAACAGAGGAATCCCCAGACAATCACACTCCAGCACATAAACCAGCGGATGATAAAACCCCTTACCCTGTGTGAGAACCGAGGCCATGAATTCAGCAGGGAAATAGCATTTCATCCAGGCGGACTGATAGGCCTCGACTCCATAAGCCGTGCTGTGCGCTTTGCAAAAAGCATACCCGTTGAACCCGCTGACCAATACCCACACTTCCTGAATCTTTTCTTCCGAATGCCCACGCTTGATCGCGGATTGAACGAATTCACACCGGATAGTTTCGATTGTCTTCTTCTTCCGTTTATTCAAGGCACGCCTCAACACATCAGCACGTCCCGGGGCAAGACCAGCAAACAGCTCGCAAATCTGTAGGATGTGTTCCTCGTAAACGACCAAACCAAAAGTACTTTTCAAGCAACGGGCCAAAGAGGGATGAGGGTAAACAGGATCTTCCAGTTTTTGATAACGTCGGGTAAAATGTAATTTTTTCTGTTCATTGGCTGCTCCCGGTCGAATCACTGAAACGATGGCAACCAGCCCGTCAATCTCGCGTACGTTGCACATCCGGCATAGACTGACCATCGCCGGACTCTCGATGTGATGCACAGCCCTTGCCCCTCCCCCGGCAATCATCGCCCATACTTTGGGATCGGTCCACGGATCCTGCTCAGGCGCTGCTATCATCTCAGGTAGAGATTCTTCACCGGTCTGCATGATACGCCACTTGCAACGGTCCAGATCCATTCTCATACCTCGCTCGTGCAACATCGCCTTGACGTCTCGCATCACCGAAAGCCCTCCCTGCGCCAGGATATCCATCTTGACCAAACCAACCGCCTCCACAGCATCCATATCAAAGTGCGTAGTCGGATATCCCTTGTGTGCCGTAAAAGTCGGGGTGAGGTCTTGCATCGCTTGACGCGACAGTACAACACCGCAAGGATGCATTTTGGGATAGCGCGGAAAACCATCGAGAAACTCTGCCATTTTCAGAGCTGTACGATAGGGTTCCTCTTGTAAGGGTAGACCCTGACATTCCTGATTTTTTGCAACGAACGTGCTCATGTCTCTGGCACCTGCGTATGGAAACCGTTCAGTCACACGCCGAATTTGATATTCCGACACTCCTAACACCTTGGCAACATCCCCCATCGCTCCGCGGGATTTGTAAGTGGAAAAGCCTCCCACCACGGCACAATACTTTTCCCCGTATTTACGAAATACCAGGTCTATCACATCGTCTTTCCGATCATGCGGAAAATCCATATCGATGTCCGGCAACTTATGCAAGGCCATGCGATCCTTATTCAGGAATCGACGAAAATAGAGATCAAAACGTATCGGACAAACATCACTGATCCGCAGGCAATAACACACCAGTGAATCCGCCGCACTGCCTCGGGTGATCCAATGAATACCTTCCGCCCGACAGTCCTGTAACAAATCCCAGACAACCAAAAAATATTCCTCGTAACCCACATCACTAATGATGGTCAATTCTTCTTCTGCTTGGCATTGCATAGAAGCTCGACGTGATTCCGGGTAGCGTTCCCGCAATCCTCGCATGACCAGTTTGCGTAAAAACGTTCGAGGCGATGATCCATCGACAGGTCGATAGTCCGGGAACTGTGGAGGTCCCACCGGCATCTGAAATCCCTGACAACGTGCAGCAATCTCGCAAGTACGCTCGAGAAGCAGCGGATGTTTCTTCCAGAGCTCTCGCCACATCACCGTCGTCGGAAAATGGAAACGGCTTCCCTGGGCTTTGTCTGGGTGACGTTGTTTCAGAAGGGTCAAGGTGCGAATGGATTGAACCACATCAAACTTCCAGTCATCCATGGACGATTCATAATGCACAGGTAATATCGCCACCAAAGGCCATCGAGGGTCGTCTGCTGGCAGATTCCTTATCGAATCAGGGTGAGACACCGAAAGGTAAAACCGCCCTTCGAAAAGTGTGTGCAGACGCACATCCTGCCCTACCGCGATCAATCCTTCCAGCGGCAAAGCTGCCAACTGGTCACAGGTCCAGTTGGCATGCCCACAGATGCGTCGCACCACCGGTTGAATTCCCCGTGTGATCGCTCGGTGATTCATCCCTCTGGCACGTCCCTTATTCGCGGATGCTGTTGCTGTTTTTTGAACGGGCGAACGGGTTGAAAGCAGATGACACAGATTACGATAACCCACGTCATTTTCCACATACAGCAACAGCGGCTTGCCGTCCACTCCCACCTCGGCACCTATCAACGGCTGAATCCCCTGCTCTTGCGCACATTGGTAAAAAGGTACCGCACCATGCAAATTTCCCTGATCCATCATGGCTACCGCAGACTGCCCCTGTTCGCGGGCTAGTCGCACAATGTCTTCTACGGACAAGGTCGAGTTCAGGAATGAGTAATAGCTTTTGACGTTCAACGAAACGGGGACCACCGTATGATGCACCGTTGAAGGGGGTTTTGCGTTCACAACATTTCGTCGCCCCTTGTTCCCTTCATACTCCGTCTGAGGGGAACGGCAAACCATGTCCCGAGTCGTTTTTTCTGCCGGTGGATACTTGCGTTTATTGTTCACTGAAGGAAACGGAATGTTAAAATCTTTTCCCTTCGTTTTGGTTTTCGCTTTTTCGATAGCCGCATCTCGCAGAATGAAATCATGTCCACGCAAAATGGTTCCAGCACCACAACGCCGTTTCAAATCATCCACGATCCGAGCCAGCCGACGTCGCGATTCACGTTGTTCAGAAGCGCCATCAAGAGTCAGTTCACTGCGATAAAAACTGTCATAAACATTGGATAGTTTGAGCGATACCAGACGCAGGCTGACACGACGTCGCCATGCCTTACGCAGCAGAATACCCAGGCGTCCGTAAATATCCGTTTCAAGATCTGTGGGTTCACCGAGACTTTCACCGCACTGATCTTCCATCATGTCGTTGTAGCGCACCTTGACCGTCAAGGTGCGGATGCATTTCCCGTCAACCCTCACCTTCGCCATCAACACATCTGCCATGCGTCGCAAAGTGGCTTCGATCTGATCTTCGTCTGTCTGATCTTTGGCAAATGTTTCCTGTTTTCCGTAAGATTTAGCGGAAGCCACCCTAGGAACAATCGGGCGTTCATCGTATCCATCCGCATATTCCCTGATACGTGGAGCGATGTTCCCCAGGATCAAATGCAGGAGGTCCGTCTCGGTGGCGGAGATTTGCCCGATACGCGCCAGACCGGCCGCGTTCAGACGTGAAGCGCTTTTGGGCCCAATCCCGGGTAACCAGTGATTGGCCAGAGGGTGAAGAAACGGGATTTCATAACCTGTCTCAATTTCCTGAAACGCAAAGGGTTTATATAATTTGGAAGCAATCTGACTGACCAGTTTATTGGAACCAATCCCTTCGCTCACTGTAATCTTCAGAGTCTGGCCGATGGCCTTGCGAATCGTCCGCGCAATTTCCGAAGCCGAACGCCTTACACCGGATAAATCAAAATAACCTTCATCGATCGAAGTAATCTCCACGTCCGGCGTGAAATCGTAGGCATACGAAAACATCCAACGTGAAAAGCGCTCATACTTTTCATAATCCCCCGGCAGCAGGATCAGTTTCGGGCACAGCTTCCGCGCCTGTGCCGTCGGCATCGGGGTGTAAACACCGAACTTCCGCGCCTCATACGAAGCCGCCGCGATGATACCCCGCTTATCCCCCCCTACCGCCACCGGCTTGCCACGTAAACGCGTATCCGACGCCTGCTCCACCGAAGCGAAAAAAGCATCCGCATCCAGATGAACCACTGTTCTCTTCAATGGAGGAGCACCCATCATACTGTTCAAAAAACACGAAAAACGATTCCTTCCTCAGCGGACCTTTCTTATGAGGGCGACCATGACCCCCTGAATGACTAATTCCTGTGCAGGGATGAGATTGGGGTATTTCGGGTTTTCCGCCTTGAGACAAGGTTTACCGCGTTGCTTGACGAAAGTTTTGAGAGTGGATTCATTATCTATCAAGGCTGCGACCACATCCCCAGGTCTGGGGTCCATGCCATGCTCCAGAATAGCATAATCTCCTTCCATGATATGTCGTCCGATCATCGAATCCCCTCTCACTTCCAGCGCAAACGTTCGAGGTGAGGGTTTGACACCGAGCGTATCCACATCCACGGAGATACAGCCCTCCACATCCTCTTGTCGCCGTTCATCAGCAAAACCTGCCGGAATGCAACCATAAATCGGAACATCAACAATCCTGGCCCTCGAAGCAGGTTGGTAAGGTGTCGATGGTGAAGGCACTGCCCGCAACGAACGCGCCTGATGCGGTCGATGCTTCAGATACCCCTTGCGCCGCAATGCTTTCACATGGTCCGCCGCAGCTGTCATGCTTCGAAAACCAAAATGCGCCGCCACTTCTCGCAAACTGGGAGGAGCCTCATTAACCTGTTGATGCTCTGCGATAAATGCCAAAACCTCCTGTTGTCGCTTTGTTAAACCTTCACTCATACTGTTCATTTGAACAGTATATTGACACCTGATCGTGTCAATCCCAGAAATAAAAAGGAAGTGTTTTCATCCAGCGATTGGCTTGAAAAGCATCTCGATGAAACCCTAAGACTCCGTTTCCTCTTCCTGAAGAGCAAAGGATTCTTCAGGAGCACGCACGAGTCGTTTTCTACCGATGACAGCAAACCAGACCACTCCGGCAGCAAACCAAATCGCGGCTCCCAGAACAGCAGAGCGATAGGAATCATCAACAATAAATAAAGCTATCAGAGTGATGAATGAAACCAGCAACGCAAACCATGCCCCTGCCGTACCGAGTGGGCTTTTGTAGGGGCGTTTCATACGCGGAAAATATTTACGCAAGCGAATGAAGGAAAGCATTTGAAAGATATAGGCAATCACTGCTCCGAATACTGCCATATTGAGCAAAGCCGCCCCCACAGGACTATCTGACCCTGCAAAATGAATCACCAGAGCAATCACATAACCAACCGCAGCTCCAGCAATCAACGCCATGTGGGGAGTTTTGCGATTCGAATGGGTCAAGGAAAGAGCTTGAGGGAAATATCCTGCGCGTGAAAGCGAGTATATCTGCCTGCCATAGGCATAGATGATCGTGTGAAAACTGGCAATCAGACCAGCTACAGCGACCAGCGCCAGAACACGACTGCCGAGCCCCTCTCCAAATATTGTTTTGAATCCCTCGAACAAGGGCTCGTCTGATTCACCTATCACAGAGGCGCCGGGTGCGATGCCTGCATTCAAAATAAGCGTCGCAAAGGCACACACGATGAGAGTAAACAAACCGGTAATGATCCCTTTAGGCAAATCCTTTTGAGGTTGATGCGATTCTTCAGCCGCCAGGGGTAATTGTTCGATGGCCAGGTAAAACCATATTGCAAAAGGTAAAGCTGCGAACACACCCTTGACCCCCATCGGCAACCACTTGCTGCCACCCTCTTCAGGCAGAATATTAAAGGCATGCTTCAAGTCGAAGTGGGGAAGAGCTCCAATGTAAAAGACGAGCAGGATCAGAAGAGCCACCAGAGTAATCAACACTGAAAAACGGAAGGAGATTTCAACGCCCCATATGTTAAGCCCGACAAAAATCACATACGATACCAGCCACCATAAAGGAGCCCAACTTTCCGGCGTACCAAAAATAGCTCCTAGATAACCACCAATTCCCACCACAATCACAGCAGGTGTCAATACATACTCCATGTTCTCCGCAAGCCCCGTCAAGTAACCACCCCACGGTCCCATCGAAGTTCGCGCAAATGAATACGCACCTCCGGTGTGCGGCATGGCTGCGGTCATTTCAGCAATGCTGTAACAAAGCCCGACATACATGAGCGTGATGATGCTGGTCGCGATGAACAAGCCACCAAACCCACCAGATGCCAGACCAAAATTCCATCCGAAAAAGTCACCTGAAATAACCGCTCCTACCCCTAAGGCCCACAAATGAAATACTCGAGCAAACCGTTTGAGCTGCCGCTTTTCGAAGTAGTCGCTATCGACCTCTCGGTAAGAAAAAGAAGCGTCTTTTTTGGGAGATTCCATGCTGCCTTGAAGAAATAATGTTTAACGCTGCCTCAAACTGGAGGCATGCTCAACCAGCCTCAAAACGATGAAAGAGGAGGAGCAAACTCTTTCAAAGAAAAAAATCTGAATCGAAAGAAACAACAGGCACAAGGGCTCGCTTTTCAAAGCAAAGGCCCAAAGAGCAGTGTGCGTTCGGTGACAGCAAGCACACGCTAGTATTTGGCGCGAATACCTTCGGCCCTGGGTGCCAGTTCTTCACCTAGGTCATCTTGCCAGAAATAAGCATCACGCGCACCTCCAGTGCTCCAACTGTGGATAAAGAACATTTGTTGAAATTTGATCCATCGTGCAGAACCATCCATGAATAACTCATTACCGCCTTCTGGAAGCCCTTGTGAATTGCGATGAGGGGGCATGTTCTTGAAAGCTTCCGCTCGTCCGCCACCCCATTTCCCATCAATTCTCATGACAGCATCGGCTGCAAGCGCCCAACCAGGACGAGAGCTGGAGGATTTCACCGGACTGCGGGACTTGAAACGTCCCAGAGGATTGGTCCATTCCTCGATACCGCCGAAATATTGATAACCAATGTTCCATTGAGGGAAGGAGGGCTCGAATGTGGGAAAACTTGGGCGATTAGGACAGGTCCAGATTTTGGAAACCGCATTATTGGTACTGATGGTCAATCCAACAGTTGCAGCAGCAGATTGTTCGGGTGGATTCAATGAAATCTGCACCTGTTTGAATCGAGCCTGCAACATGGTGTCGTTGTTATCATCCGCATAAATGGTCATTGCAATCCCCAGCTGCCTCAAATTGTTAAGACATTTGACTCGCTTACCTTTTTCCTTTGCTTTGGACAAAGCAGGCAGAAGCATGCCAGCCAAAATAGCAATGATCGCAATCACCACCAGCAATTCGATCAGTGTAAATCCGAAAGATGAGCGACGGCGTAATATATGAAGAGGACTAAATTTCATGAAATTCTAATATAATGGGAATTAGGATTAGTTGTCATGCTTTGAGGAAAGTGTCAATGCTTTGTTCAAATTGATCAGACTCTTCAGGTGTGCCAGATATCCCTTCGCAGCAACTTGAAATTGAAAGCTCAAGCTTCATCATTGGCCTTTGGAAACGCTCTCTCGGCGGCTTCGTAAACCACTCTTACAGGCACGTTGAATTTTCGTGCGGCAGCTCGACAAGATTCATATTCAGGGGCAACATGAAGAGTCTTCCCCTGCCAGAAACCCTTCTTTATTTGGATGGCCCCAAAATCGGTTTCTATCGTTTCGATTGAACGCTTTAGTTTACATCGGTCCATGTGCATGCTTCGCACACCGAAAGCAGTAGTTTCACAAAGCATCATGGCTCGGAATGTGTCCACATCCTGCGGTTGACATAAGACACTCAAGAGAACACCAGGACGGTTCTTCTTCATCTGAATCGGCGTATGAAAGACATCCAATGCCCCGCGTTCCAGAACTAGATCCACCAGATGACCCAATACCTCCGGCCGACAATCATCCAGATTGGTTTCAATAAGAGTCACCGTATCCGTTTCCCAGTCATGACCAGAATCAGCAGACGCCGTTTCCCCCAACACAGCTCGAAGCACGTTAGGTCGACCAGGGATATCCCGGCCGCCCAAACCATAGCCTACCTTTTCGGCAACCAATCCCTGCATTGGGCCAAATGAGTCAGCAAATTCAGCCAACAAAGCAGCACCTGTTGGAGTCACCAGCTCATAAGGAAGGTCACATTGCGTCAAAGCGACACCCGCTTCCCCTAGAATGGAGAGAGTAGCCATCGTTGGGACAGGAAACTTACCATGTGCACAATGAACGAATCCAGTCCCCTCAACGACGGGCGCTGCAAGGACTTGAGGACATCCCAAAGTTTCAAGAGCAATGCTTGCACCAATGATATCCACGATGGAATCCACGGCCCCTACCTCATGAAAATGCACTTCCTCAGGTGCTTGCCCGTGGACCTTTCCCTCTGCAACCGCTATGCGATGAAACATCGACATGGAGCGCTCTTTGACCCAGTTTGAATAAGGGCTGGCCCGGATGAGCTCGAGAATCTGAGCGTAATTTCTGGAGTGTTCGTCATCGTGTCCATGATCTTCCAATCCACCGTGGGAATGCGAGTGGGCATGATGATGGTCATGAGAATGTGAATGTGTCTGGTCTGGATTGTTGAGGATCACGTCAAACTTCACGCCTTCCACACTGGACCTTACATCTCGATGGACATGGAGTTTGTAATCACCAACCGGGAGAAGTCCCAACTGTGTTCTCAAGTGTTGTTCATCCAACCCAAGGTCCAGCATGGCACCAAGAAACATGTCTCCGCTGATGCCGCTGAAAATATCAAGGTAGAGTGTCTTCATGCATGTTGAATGTGCTTCTGGTCACGCGATTGTTTTGTGATCATCATATTAATTTGACTCGCGGCATAGGCCGCTCCGAATCCATTGTCAATGTTCACGACAGTCACACCGCTGCCACAACTATTGAGCATTCCAAGCAAAGCTGCAACACCCTGAAAACTGGCACCGTATCCGATACTGGTTGGGACTGCGATAACGGGTTGTGCCACCAGGCCAGCAACCACGCTGGGCAGAGCCCCTTCCATACCTGCAGCGACAATGACGACGTTGGCAGATTGAAGGCGATCCACTTGCCCCAGGATGCGGTGCAGTCCGGCAACACCAACGTCATAAACCCGATCCACCTCATTCCCCATGACTTCCGCAGTCACAGCCGCCTCTTCCGCCACCGGTAAATCGCTAGTACCTGCGGAAACAACGCAAACCTTTCCCAAAGTAATCTTCACGGGTTCAGCTTGCCAGACAAGGCATCGAGCTTGGGGATGCCATGTAACGCCCCCCATTGAATCCTGAACAAACGAGGCCGTGGGAGCAGAAATACGAGTGACGAGCGCTGCCTTGGAGGATTCTGAAATTTTCTGGAGAATGGAGAGGATCTGTTCATCTGTTTTCCCCTGACCAAAGATTACCTCGGCAAAACCTTTCCTCAGAGCACGATGGGTATCGACTTTGGCAAATCCCATGTCCACAAAGGGAGCTTGCTGAAAGCTTCGAAGGACGTTCTCCCTTGAAACTGCTCCATTTTGAAATTGATCTAATAATTGACCCGCTTCTTCAGATGTCACGGGATAGGAGTATGACTCGCAGCAGCCACGAGGTCACGCTCAAAACGACTGGGGTTCTGTTATTTTTCATGTATCCGTTTTCATGCAAAGCTGCGGGCATTGGGTGTCGTTTGATAAATTGACTAATTTTCATGAAAAAGAAATTCCCTTGAAAAAAACCGCCTGCAAAACCGAATACCGAAATCGGCGTCAAATACTCCAGCAAAGGCTTCAATAACATTTAAGTTCCCGTTGATTTACCCGAGTCGCCACAGGACCTTTTTCGCTTATCCCTTAAATCCACTTCCAGCATCAATGCAAGATGCCATTGTCTTACTGCCACACCCACCTTGGTTGATGATGGTAAACCGGGGAAATACGGGGGGTTATTACCTGGCGCAAAAACGTCTATTTGCAGGTGACTTGCAGGGACGGATCAAAAAAAATCAGCAACTGGAACACCCTTGAAGCAAATATGACGCATGGCCAGAGGGTCTTCTCATGACTTGATCCTGGTTGATTACGAACGGAAATACAGGGCTCAAACACATTCTGCCTGGCAGCACCGCAGAAAGCGCGGTGCCGTATGCTGCATGTTCCGTGTTCGTTGCTCGCTAGAGTGACTTGAGATAGGCCATTAAATCACGCAGCTCCCGGTGATTGAGTGCGGAAGCAATCCCTTCCGGCATAGAAGATAGCGTCGCAAACCTTTGTTGCAGCATATTTTTGGCAACAGATAAACTTGATCCGTCGCCTTGCCGAATGAGTATCCTTTTGTCATTTTCTTCAAGGACGACGCCCGAGTATTCCTCCTCATCGCTCATCACAAAGCGCTCGGAGGCATAACCAGGAACGATGCTTTCGTTGGGGGCAAGAACAGCCTTCAATATCTGCGGGGGAGCAAGACGCTTGCCCAACCCATCCAGAGACGGCCCAACAACCCCGCCCTGCCCTTCGGCGATGTGACATCGCAGGCACGCAATCTCCGCTCGATCATTGAACAAGATTCCACCTTTTTGCACATCGCCACCTTGAAGCACCTCAAAAGGTAATATTGCCTCTTTTTCATTGCCAAACTGACCACGGTAGCTCTGCCACAAGGCTAATAAGTCGGGATGTGAGCTGCTTTGGACCACCTCAAGCAGCTCAAGTTTTAGTGGCTCCGGGAATTGTCCAGCCAACATGGCCTTCCACCAGTCAAAGACTGTTTCACGCGCTTTATCGGATTTCAATCTACCAACCGCAATGATCACCGATTGACGCAACCGCAATTGACGGTGAGGCTCCAGCCATTCGAGCAGTTGAGACAGCAGAGCATCATCATTCACCTCCTCGATCACAGACAATGCCACCGTGCGAAGGTGATCGATTTCGCTGTTCATTCCATATTCAAACCATTGCGAACGTTTCGAGGGGTTGAGTTGCATCAAAGCGCTGAGCGCTGCAGCTCGGATATCTGCTTGTTGGCGTGTATCGGCAACAAGCATTTCCAGATGAGGTATAGCGCTCTTCTGATTCCTTTCGACAAACAAATCCATGAGTGCCGTTAAAAATGCCCTATCGTCAAACTCAAACAGGGCCTTTTGGTTTTGAATCAACAAATCATCCAGCAGATGATTTGCTTTTGTAATGACAGGTCGCCAAAGGCCTGTCACTGGATCAATAGAACGCGCTGCCCCCCATTTCCTGATGACATCTAATGCAGCCAGAAGCTCCTCTGATGAGGCAGGGTGAACCTTGCTTTGCGATTCAATCAGGAAGGCAAAAAGTTTTTCCATTTCATCGTCCCCTCCCACCATCTCATGTGCCCAGAGCCAGCGACGAAAGGCCCCTGAATTGACTTGGTAGCCTGGGTTCCACTTGATCAATGAAGGAAGTGCTTCGTCGATACGCGCATCATAGATCGCCCTCGCCGCTGACTCCTGGATTGCATGTGAATCATCCTCAAGAAAGAGGGTAACCTGTGCATCACCCATACGCCGCAAAGCCTGCAGAACAGCCATCCGGATACTTTCCGACTCATGATCCATCCATCCGTTGAGTATCGCCAATTCAGCCTGAGGATGCTGGAAGCATTGGCTTAGCAGAAAATGAAACCCATGCCTGTAATGGGAATCCCCCTTGAGTGGTGCTTTTTCAATCAAGGGTTCCAGACTCGTGATCAGTTGTTCGATTTGCGATTTATTCCATCTCAGACGTTTGTCACTCAACCATTCACCCAACGTGATCAAGGCGTTCATGACAACTGACTGATTTGCATCGTGGAGGCATCGTATGACATCGTGAAGCAGTTTCCACTGGGGCTTTTCAGCCAGCCATTGCAGGGTGGCATTGCGGACAGCCTCATGAGAATCTGCCAAGCCTGTTTGCGCCGCTCTCAAATGTCGTGACTGATCAGAAGCACCGATAGTGCGTCCCATTTGGTTCAATCCCCATAACGCATGCAATCGTCCAAAAACAGATACTTCTTGATTCAATGTATCAACCAAAACCCGTTCGGAAACGGCTCCCAAATCTACCAACCGAAATTGAGCTTCTCTTCGAACCCAGCGGTTCGGATGCCCAAGAAATTCTGCGACTTGTTCAGGTGAACCCATTGCATTCAGGCTGGCAATGACAGACCTGACATCCGCACCCAGTATCGCAGATGCTCCACCATTGGCTGTAATGCGATAAACCCTTCCTTTTTCAGGCTGAGGCCAGCCTTCCACCCAGTCCGATACATAAACCGCACCGTCCGGTCCAAATGCCAGATCGGTCGGCCAGAGATTCCAAAGCCATTTCCGGTTATCCAAGGTGGTGAAACTTGCCCCTTTTGGGCTTAGATCAAATGAGCGAATCCCTCCGGGGAAATCGCATATGAAAAAAGGACCTGGGATGTTGTTTCGAGATCCAGCTTCAGGGTGAAGAGCAAACCCTGAAGGCCCCTGTGAAACGTAGCCTGAGGAGGACAGAATATCATCGATATCCCCTTTCCAAAAAACATCCTCAATCCACGGACCAAATCCCTTCATATGCTGGTAGGAACATCTCCAGCCATAATCACCATGAGGCACGATGTGTATGATCCGCGACTGATCCTTGCCCGAGGTGTCATTGTCTCCTGCAAACAGGTTTCCGTAGGCGTCGAAGACAATCTCTTGAGGATTGCGAAGTCCATAGGCAACGACCTCCAGATTCGATCCATCGGGTTCACATCTCAGAACGGCACCTGTGTCTGGGTAATGCAATGTCTTTTCACTCGTTTTGACATGCAACCCTCGATCTCCCATGGAAAAATAGAGTCGTCCCTCCGGCCCCCATGTAATGCCATGTAAATCATGTCCGGAAACCCCTACATGCACACCGAATCCGTTATGCAATTCTTGAGCTGAGTTGACCGCATGTGATTCAGGATCCCATTCTAAACGCCAAAACCCGGGAACACACTGAAACCAAACTCGACCATGATGCGCCAGGATTCCTGCTGCGGGGCCTGTTGGAATGGAAGAAAACCCATCAGCCAGCACCCGACTCGATTCCGCAGCACCATCCCTGTCTTTATCTTCCAGCAATCGAACCCGCTCAGAACCTCGCGTCAAGGGTGTCAGATGATGCCTGAAAGTCTGCTTCAGGAAGTCCGTGCGGTCTTGAACTGAGCGAAATGACAGGTCTTTGGGAAGCCATTCCGGCTTTTGAGTTACCACATCAAAAACCGCATCCCGATAACGATCGGTTTCAGCCAGATAAACACGACCAACCTCATCCACGCTGATGGCTACAGGATTCAGCACCTCTGGTTCGGCCGCAAATAACGCAACATGATAATCCTTTGAAATTTCCAGAGGAGCAACCATGGATTGGATTGACGCTACCGAATAGTCTGGACTGGCAGCCTCCAGAGAGATCATACAACTCAGATTAAAGCCGACACAGGCACTGATCAAGCTGAGGTGAAAAAGCAACGGCCGCGTGGAGCGCAAAGAGATCAACATATTTAACCTATGAATAACAATTAATGCTTTTGATGCCCGGCATGCCCTCCCGCTTCGAGATAGGCCAGAAGATCAAGAATGGCTTGCCGGTCCATGGTGGAAAGCATCCCTTCAGGCATCGGTGAGACAGCCGAAGTCTCTCTCGTCTTGATCTGTTTTTTGCCTGTCTCTTATACACATCTCCGAGCCCACGAGACAAGAGGCAATCTCG